>ODAI010741192.1_pt1 | contig 22539 bp, 20 predicted proteins | sample 1539321 | NCBI WGS metagenome assembly ODAI01 (sample SAMN02144231, study PRJEB22623) | gut metagenome | biome: sheep rumen | host: Ovis aries | place: New Zealand | reverse complement strand
TGATGGCGTGGGCTTTTTACTCGTAGATGTGTACATAGGTGTTTGCCGATACCTCGAAGAACGTAGACGAAAGTAAGAGTCCACGTTCTTTTTTTGTGCCCTGCATGCTCCTTTTCACCATTTTCGCGCCTTCTTTTGCCCTCAAAACAGCAAAAGGACTAAATGGACTAATGAAATGGACTAAAAAACGGGTGTTCGAAACAAGAAAAAAGACCTAACTTTGCCCGCGAGAAAGAAACGGCTTAAAAATAATTTTAAAAAAACGGCTCACAATGGAACAAGTTTCAAAAACTTTCCTTATCTTTGCCGCCGCAACACCATCAAGTGTGTGACGCAAAAAAGGAAGCTTCAAACTCCGTCCGTCAGTGAAATCTGGTAAATTAAACTGTAAGTAGGACGTGGGATGCAAGCGATTCCTCCTGTTATGGCTATAGATTTATGGCACATTTTCCCCTTGCGGGAAGAAGTCATCAGCATATACCAGACAGGTGTGAGCCGTTTCTTTTCTCCATTCTCCAACTTACGGGTTTTACCAGAGCCTACTGACAGAGAATGCCGGAAGGCTCACACTCTTTGTGCGCGTATTGATAACTTTAAAAATGTGCGTATGATATTCAAAACAACAATAAAGAAAACGAAGACCACATCGCAGATGTTATTCGGATTGTGTTTGCAAAAGATAAAGCCAATGGTCAATACCGTTTCGTGGGTTTATTCCAACTCTCTCAAATTGACTTTGAGCAACAGACTGTTACTTTCAGAAGGATTATGGACAACAAAATCACAATAAAGATTAGCCAAACCATCAAGACAGATATTAATATAATTTATGAAAATAACTAAAAATTCTTACTTATGAAAAAGCTTTTATTATTATTGGGAGTCATATTCTGTGTGGGCAATGTTGTTCACGCTTATGACTTTGGCTACCAGAATTTAGTGTACAACATCATCAATGAAAGCACCCACGAGGTGGAAATCACTTATGTCGAGGATGGACGAGGGAATGGCGACTTTTATACAGGCGACATCACCATCCCGTCCAAATTCTTGAAAGATGGAGTGATATATCAGGTTACATCTATTGGCAATCAAGCTTTCCGTTATTGCAGCGGCCTGACATCCGTCACCATCCCCAACAGCGTGACGAGCATCGGCAGTTCTGCTTTCTCTGGCTGCAGCGGACTGACATCCGTCACCCAATAAGAGAAATATATAATAAATGAATTATCCACTCATTAAATCAATACTAGACAAATGAAAAAGATTTTTATGTTACTGACAGCACTGGTCGCCTATTGCGGCGGTGCTATGGCTGATGGTCTTGAGGTTCAGGACGTCAACATCTACCAAGGAGGAGAAGCGACTCTGGAGATAGCCCTGGAGAATCCCGTGACGAGCATTGGCTCTGTGGCTTTCTACAATGGCTGCGGCCTGACATCCGTCAACATAGACAGAACACAGCCTTTATCCATATCTAGCGAAACTTTCTCCAATCGTGCAAATGCCACACTCTATGTGCCTATTGGCAGCAAGGAGGCATACGAAGCAGCGGACTACAGGAATGGGTTCAAAGAAATCAAAGAGTCTAATATTGCATCTGCCGCAGATGGCGATACGTTTACGGCAAATTTACCAGAAGGTGTTGAGATGACTTTCAAAATTATCAGTGAGAGCGAAAAAACGTGTATGGTTGGTGACGAAAGCGGTGAGAATACGTCGCCTTTCCCCAGTGATTATAATGGAGGTGTCACCATCCCTTCCATAGTAAATGGTTACACTGTTACGAGAGTCGGCAAATGGGCCTTTTCAGGGCGTAGCGGATTGACGTCTGTTACCATTCCCGAGACTGTGACAAGTATTGGCGAGCAGGCCTTTAATTTCACAGGCTTGACCTCCCTTCCCCTTCCTAACAGTGTAACATCTCTTGAGTCAGCTATTATTCAGGGCTGCAATGCCATATCTTCCATCATTATTCCTGCAAGTTTGACGAGCATTGCGGAAGGCGCTTTCATTGAATGCCCTGCTGTGGCCTCTATCACGGTTGATGTAGGTAATCCTGTGTATGAATCGCCAGACAATTGTAATGCGATTATTGAGAAAGCTTCCCACACTTTGATTGCGGGATGCAAGAATACGACCATCCCCAACAGCGTGACGAGCATCGGCGGCCATGCTTTTTGTGGCTGTGGCTTGACATCCATCTCCATTCCTTCAAGCGTAACGAGCATTGGAGGTAGGGCATTCTACCACACAGGTCTAACCTCAATCACAATTCCCTCTAGTGTGGAAAACTTCAATGGCAGCGCTCTCACTGGATGTACAGAACTCACTTCTATAATAGTGGAAAGTGGTAACCCTGTATATGACTGCCGCGATAATTGTAATGCCATCGTTGAAAGCTCTACTAATACACTGATTGCCGGTTGTAAGAATACCATTATTCCTAATACTGTGACCCGGATTGGAAGTGCAGCTTTTTATGATCATAACGAAATTACCACCATTGCAATTCCCTCGAGCGTGAAAAGCATTGGTCAGGAGGCATTCAGAGGGAGTGGATTGACCTCCATAAATATCCCCGAAGGTGTAACAAACATAGAATTCTGGGCTTTTATGGAGTGCTACGACCTTACTTCGGTTACTGTAAACAATCCCAATCCTATTTCTTTGTCTGATGATCAGGATCTTGGCTTTGACCGTGGCAACGCTGTTCTCTATGTTCCTGCAGGCTGTCGCGATGCTTATGCCAATGCTAACTATTGGAGAGATTTCAAGGAGGTTAAAGAAATCGGGGCAGATGTCGTCTTTACCGCCAATACCCCCGAAGGTGTAGAGATGACCTTCAAGGTTATTAGCGAGAGCGAAAAAACGTGTATGGTGGGAGACGAAGGGGATTACATCGCTTCTATACGGACAGATTATAGCGGTTCAATCACTATTCCATCCGTGGTAAATGGCTATACCGTTACAACAATTGGGGATTTCGCATTCTACAATTGCGAAAGTTTGACCTCAATCTCCATACCCAAAACAGTAACGATTATAAAAAGTTTTTCGTTTGACGGATGTTGGGCGCTTACCTCTATTACCCTTCCTTCAAGTGTATTATCCATAGGACATAATCCTTTTGGTAGCAGTTCTCTTACTTCCATTGTTGTGGAAGAAGGTAATGAACGTTATGACTCCCGCGATAACTGCAATGCAATAATAGAGACGGCCACAAATAAGTTAGTCCGTGGTTGTTTAAATACAGTAATCCCAAATTCTGTTACGAGCATCGGCGATGATGCTTTCTCTGGCTTCACCAGCCTGACCTCTGTCACTATCCCCAACAGCGTGACGAGCATCGGCGACCATGCTTTTTGTGGCAGTGGCTTGACATCCATCTCCATTCCTTCAAGCGTAACGAGCATTGGAGGTAGGGCATTTTTCAACGGCAGTCTAGCTTCTGTCACTTTGCCAGAAAGCTTGAGAACCATTGGAGGTGAAGCTTTCGGCAATTGTGAAAATCTGACCTCCATTACCATTCCATCAGGTGTGACTCACATTGATGGAGGGGCCTTTGCTGGTTGTAATGGACTTACTTCAATCGTGGTTGAAAACGGGAATACCGTTTATGATTCCAGAGAGAACTGTAATGCCATCATTGAGACCTCAACAAATACACTGATAGGAGGATGTAAGAATACGATTATTCCCAATACGGTAACTTGCATTGGCCGGGCTGCATTTAACAGTCATAGGATTATGGAATCAATTGAGATACCTTCAAGTGTGACGACTATCGAGTGGTGGGCTTTCCACGACTGTGGTCTTACAGCCGTTATCATTCCTGAAAGTGTAACAACTATTGAAGAAGGTGCTTTCGATGCTTGTTACGGACTGACATCCGTGATTTCCAAGATTGAGGAGCCTTTCACTCTCAATTCTGCTGCATTTAACGGCATTGCTTCCACCTGCACCTTGACCGTTCCTGCTGGCACACGCGATGCCTACATCGCAGCAGGTTGGACAGAGGAAGTGTTCAAGGGCGGTGTAGTGGAGGAGGACACCGACATTGCAGATGTGGAGAATCTGATTTATGTGGAGGAAACAGAGGCCTTTGCAGGAAACCTGTTCGCGCTTTCTCTGAAAATGAAGAATACAGCAGGCATACGCGGATTCCAGCTTGATGTATATCTTCCAGAAGGTGTGACTGCCGTCAAGAATAATAAAGGCAGGATTCAGGGTGCATTGGCTGCCGCCCGTCTCCCCGAGGATGATGAGCACACGCTGACACTCAGTGAGCAGTCGGACGGTGCCATTCGTTTCCTTTGTGGCTCCCAATACGATGAATGCTTCACAGGCAATGATGGCGAAATCGCCACTTTGACGGTGCAGGTGGCGGAGGATATGGAAGATGGCGATTATCCCCTCATCTTGCGCAGCATCAAGCTGACCGAAACCGACATCAGCAAGTTCTATGAGACCTCGTATTTGAAAACGACGTTGAGGGTGGCTTCATATATCCCAGGTGATATCAATGGGGACCAAGAAGTGGATGTCAGGGACTATATTGGCGTGGCCAACCACATCTCTGGGCAAACGCCGGCTGGATTCATCGAGAAAGCGGCAGACGTGAACACGGATAATGTAATTGATGTTTCTGACTATATAGGCATTGCCAACATCATCATGTATGGCTCCATCTACGGAAACACTAATTCAAATGCATCCAGAATGTTGGAGTGCGATGAATTAGATCCACAATAAGCGTCTTCACTTTTTTAGGGAATTAATAATTAATAGAAATATTTTTAAAATGAGGTATATGAAACAGTTTATAATTGTATTGACATTATTAGGTTTGTGTCATACAGGCCTGTTGCAGGCCGCCAATACGGACATCAGTTCCATTGAGAATGTAATCTATGTCACACCTTTATTGGCACCAGCCAATTCTCAGGTGAGCTTGCCCATTCAAATGAAGAACACCGCAGCCATTCGCGGTTTCCAGTTCGACTTGTATCTGCCGGAAGGTGTTACTGTCGTTAGAAACGATAAAGGTAGGATACAAGGTGCGTTAACAGCGTCACGCCTCCCAGAGGATGATGAACATACGTTGACACTCAGTGAGCAGGAGGATGGCGCAATCCGCTTTCTCTGCGGCTCCCAGTATGATGAATGTTTCACGGGCAATGACGGGGAGATAGCCACCTTGTCCATTCAGATTTCAGGAAGCGTGGCCATAGGTGATTACCCAATTATTTTGAGAACGGTGAAACTGACAGAGACCGACATCAGCAAATTCTACGAGACAGAAGAATTGGAATCCACCATCACGGTAACAGCGCCAGCTGACGGGCGTGTCGTGCTGGACGAGAATTCGACCACAGCCCCCGCTCCTGCTGAAAACGTGGATGTGAGGGTGAAGCGCACCATCAATGCGAACGAGTGGAGCACCATCTGCCTGCCCTTCGACATGACCACAGAGCAGCTGAATGACGCATTCGGAGAGATGGGGACTGGATGGATGCTGGCAGACTTCCAGGGTGTTGAACCAGAAACTGAACCTGGTGAGAATGTTGTGGGCATCAGCATCAATTTTGGTAAGGCAACTGCTATTGAAGCCAACCATCCCTACCTTATCAAGGTGAGCGAGGCGGTAAGCTCGTTCACAGTGGATGGCGTGGAGATTGACCCTGATGATGAGCCTTCTGTGGATAAGGATGAATACAGGACAGGAGCTGGCACCAAGAAAGACCCATACGTTTATCACTACAACCGTTTTGTAGGCTCATACGTGAAAGACACGGAGATTCCAGAATTGTGCCTTTTCCTTAATGGCAACAAGTTCTATTACTCAAGCGGCGCCACCAAGATGAAGGCATTCAGAGGTTACTTCGACTTCTATGATGTGCTCTCAGAGGTGGAGAACGCCAATTCTCGCGTCCGGCTCGTCTGGGACGGTCAAGCCACCACCATCGCTGAAATCGATGCTCCCAACGTGCTGAAGGGTGCCGTCTATAACCTGAACGGGCAGTTCATGGGAACGGACGTGGACTTGAAGAGCCTGCCCAAGGGCATCTATATGGTGGACGGAAAGAAAGTCGTGAACTACTAATATATTGAATTGAAAGAATAAAAAACTAAACAAGCAAGCAATATGAAAAAGAAGAATTATGTCACTCCACAGATAAAATGCTATCAGGCGGGGAATATGCTCCCACTGTGTGCGAGCCCACTAAATCGCAGTGTCCAAAGCAAAAAGGGAACGAACTTTTGGGATGACGATTTCGACTTGACCTATGGGGGGATAGATGACGAGTCGGACGGACTCCTTGATCCGTCATAAATGCACAAAAGGAAGGTGGGCACTCATTGAGGGTGTCCACCTTCTTTTCTTCTCCCTAACCCTTGTGCCCATCTTCGTTCAAAAAATTGGCTCGTCTTTCAATGCTATGTTTGCTATCCTCCCTGATAACACTTTTGGAGTATTTTACAAACGTTATACCCAAATCAAGTGTATTAAACCCAATTCGGTCATTAGAGATTTATTCCATTCCATTTTCTAATGACCGCCATTAGAAAATTATAATTACCTAAAATCCGCAACTAATAGTCCCGTGGACTAATTTATTCTGTTATGTTTTCACACAATAATGGAGCCTTTTTTTCGTTTTTGGAAATATGCAACGGAGGATTTTCCACATATCTGAATATACAGCGTTTCTATTGATAGCGGTGCTGATGGTGTGCGCTTGTTCCAACGAGGGGATTGCCTTCAAGAAGGCGGAGCAGAGCTTTGCCATTGGCGAATATTATGCTGCCAGCATCAACTACAAGAAGTCGTACTCGCGCTGCAAGCCGAAGGAAAAGGCGAAGCGGGCGGTGAGAGCATTCAAAATGGGGGAGTGCTACCGCCACATTGGGTACACGCAGAAGGCAATGGCCGCCTACACCAATGCCATCCGGTATAATGTGGGAGACTCGATTGCCTTTCTCCATCTGGGTAGTCAGCAGTTGAAAGCAGGGCAGTATAAGCAAGCGGTGCAGAATTTCAACAAGTATTTGGAGTTTGAACCGGGCAGCGAGTTGGCTCGGAGCGGATTGATGTCGTGCGAATTAGCTCCGCAATGGAAAGCGAAACCGAATCTGTATAAGGTGAAGAAGGAGGCTATATTCAACTCTCGTCGGTCGGACTATAGCCCCATGCTGGTGGGCGAAGATGCCGACCAGATGGTGCTGTCCTCCACTCGCAAGGAAGCGGAGGGCGATGACATTTCGGGCGTGACGGGAGGGAAGTTTGGCGACCTCTTCTTTTCGCGAAAGAACGAACAAGGGAAGTGGCAACCTGTGGAAGCGATTGAGGGAGAGGTGAATACGGAGTATGACGAGGGCGCTTCGTGCTTGAGTCCTGATGGCAAGACGATGTACTTCACCCGCTGCAGCAGCGATCCCGATTATCCGCGCTATGCCGAAATATGGCAGTCGCAACGCAGCGATGCTTCGTGGAGCAAGCCTACGAAGTGCATGATTTCGCGCGACACGCTCACCACGTTCGCTCACCCTGCCGTGAGTCCCGACGGCCAGTGGCTTTACTTTGTCAGCGATGCCCAAGGGGGTGAGGGTGGATTGGACATTTGGCGCACGCGCATTATGGCGAGCGGTTTTGGTGGAATGGAAAATCTGGGACGCCCCATCAACACGGCGGGCGACGAGATGTTTCCGGCTTTCCGTCCGAATGGCGACCTGTATTTTTCTTCCGACGGTCACCCCGGAATGGGTGGGCTGGACATTCTCATTGCTCATGACGACTCCATACGGGGCATCATCATAGAGAACCAGCAATATCCCCTTAATTCGTCGGCCGATGATTTTGGCATGACCTTCGACGGTGTGCATAACCGGGGATTTTACTGTTCGTCGAGAGGAGACGGGAAGGGCTGGGAGCACATTTTTTCCTTCGAATGCCCTGAGATTTTGCAGACGGTTACAGGGTGGGTGTACGAGAAAGACGGCTACGAACTGCCCGAAGCGCTGGTGTATATGGTGGGGAATGACGGCACCAATCTGAAGTTGTCGGTGAAGGGCGATGGCTCGTTCACGCAGGTACTGAAACCTGGCGTGGATTATGTACTGTTGGGCACTTGCAAGGGCTATTTGAACGTGAAGAATGAAGTTCGCGTGGAGCCGGAACATGAAGAGGAAAGCCATGAATACACCTTGCAGTTCCCGTTGCCCCCCATCAATGTGCCTGTGCTGATTGACAATATTTTTTACGAGTTTGACAAGGCCGACCTCACGCCAGAATCGACCGAAGCGCTTGACAAACTGGTAGATATGATGAACCAGAACCCCAACATTACCATTGAGCTGTCGGCTCACTGCGACTATAGGGGCAACGACGCTTACAACCTGCGCCTGTCGCAACGGCGTGCCGAGTCGGTGGTTCGCTATCTGATTCAGCACGGTGTGGCTGAGGACCGCATGACGGCTGTGGGGTATGGTGAGTCGCGCCCGAAGGTCATTACCAGGAAACTGGTCGAAACGTTGATGGCTGGCGACCCGAAAGTGGAGGTGCAGGAGGCGGACACGCTCTCTGAAGCATACATTCTGGCTTTTAAGGATGAGGGTGCGCAGGAGGTGCTCAATGCCCTTAACCGCCGCACGGAGTTTCGTGTGTTGCGCACCACCTATGGCACCACGCTCAACGAGTATAAGCCTGATGAAGAAGAGAAGAAAGCGGCCAGCAAACGTGAGGCCGAAGCTGTGGAAGACGATAATTTCGTCTTCTAATTTCCCCTGTTTTTATGATTGATTCTGTTCATGCTTCTCCCGTGCCGTCTTCGCCCAGATAAACGTACTCGTATTTCTCGCTCTTGCAGGAGGGGAACTGCGAACGCGGGTCAATCTCAGGACGGTTGATCAAGTGGTCGATGAGGTGGTTGTAGGCATCCATTGCGCTTTCGGCCTTCTGCTTTACGCGGAAGCGCGTGTCGATGTACTTGCATTTGCCTGTCTCGGGCATGGTGATGACTCTCTTGAAGGTGAGTGTTGTGTCCCACCAGCCGATTCTCTTTTCGTTGAGGGCATCGAGAATGTTCTTCTTTCGTTCAGCCATCGAAGTCGCGCGTTCAGCCCTCTGCTCTTTCCGTTTTGCTTCTTCTTCCTTAAACTGTTCAATGGTGTCGGCCTCTGTCTTCAAGAAAAGTACGTAATTGGAGAAGCTCACTTTCAGACGGAAGGGGTAGATGTTGGATGAGTTGAGAAAGGTGGTGATGCGGTTGGCCATGTTGTTTTCTACCTTGACATCTTCTAAGCTGCGAAGGAAATCAAGAGCCTCTTCAACCGATTTTGCCACATGTTCGCGGTCAAAGTATCTAATGTATAAATTCATAAGTGTTGGTTTACTTTGTTTTTGATTTGCAAAGTTACTAAAATAAATGATAAGTGGAAAACGAAATGTGAAAAATGTATGCAACTGCCTTGTATGAGCGGCAAGTAAGCTGGAGATTTTCGCTTTTACTTAATAAACTCTTCACTTCTTTCTGATTCGCCATTCTCCTGGATACAGATTGTTAGCGCGCGAACCGATGTTCTTGACAAACCCAAGCGGATGACTTCGATAGGTCAGGAGGACAAAGCCTTTTGGCGTGTCGGGTGACAGTTGGAGTGCTTCGGTGCGGAGATAAGCGATGGCTTGTGCGTCATCCACTTCGGCAATAGGGAAGGCTTTGGGGGTGAGGCAGTTGCTCATGGCGAGACTGTGGCAGGGTTGCAAGCTCTTTCCCTTGCTTGCGGCGAGTTCTATGCCAGCGTGAATCACTTTCAGCGTGCGCTTGGCTTGCAGGTAGCAGTCCATGTGCGCAGAGGGGATGGCGAAGAACGTGTCGTTCTCTTCCTGCAGGGTGAAGAGTTGGCTGTCCGTCAACCACTCCTTCAGTTCTTTCGGAATCTTTGTACTCAGTTTTCCCTTTTTCCCGTCTTTCCTCTTCCCTCGTACTACAGCCTCTGATGTCTTCCGTAATACACAGATAAAGAACCCTTCGCCCTTGATGCGATGGGGGTAAAAATGGGTGTTGGTGTCGGTCAGTCCCCATTCTGGCAGTGGGTGACTGGGAAGCACTTCGGCTCCAAGCGTCTTGGCAATCCAGTGCACGTTCTCCTCGTCCTCCAGTGGGTTGTAGGTGCAGGTGCTATAAACGAAGATGCCTCCCTCCTTCAGCGTGTGCCAGATGTTCTGCACGATGTCGCGCTGCCTTCTCCAGCAAGTCTCAACATTTGCCAAGCTCCACTCCTCAATGCTGTCAGGGTCCTTGCGAAACATTCCTTCGCCAGAGCACGGCGCATCGCAGATGATGAGGTCGAACATGTTACTAAATGACTGAAAGTCTTCAGCATAATTGTTTGTGACGATGCAGTGGGGATTGCCCCATTTGATGATGTTTTCTGCCAAGATGTTGGCACGTTGCCTCACCACCTCGTTGGCGATGAGCAAAGAACCTTCAGGCAATTCCGACAAGGCTAATGTTGATTTTCCTCCAGGTGCCGCACACAAATCCAGTGCCACCACCGGTTCCTTTACGTACTGCTTCAGCACGTGCGACAAGTACATGGACGAGGCTTCCTGCACGTAGTAGCACCCTGCATGAAAGAGAGGGTCGAGGGTGAATGATGGGCGGTCGGGCAGATAGAAGCCCTCACGGCACCACGGTACTGATTCTATGTCGGGAAAGAAAGGGAGCTCGGTTATCTGCGCCTTTTTGGTGTTTAGGCGCACACTGGTTGGTGCGGGCAAAGAGAGCGCCTCGGCCAAACGTTTGTATTCGTCGGGACCGAGGTGATGGGTCAAGGCTCGTTCAAAATCGGCTGGGAGGTTCATGCTTTCCGTTCTAAATTGACAAATGCATATCGGTAGGCATGCTTCTCGTCCACGTCATGCTCCTCCCTGAAGGTTTCAACCCATTCCTCTGTGTTGATTTCGGGGAAGAACGTGTCGGCCTTTTCGGGCGTGTCGTAGATGTAGGTGAGGCAGAGACGGTCGGCCTTGGGGAGTGCCTCGCGATAGACCGATGCTCCACCGATGATATAGACATCGCCCTCACAGGAAGCTAATGCCTCATCGAGAGTGGGGTAGAGGTCGCAGCCGGAAAAATCTTCTGCTTTCCCTTTTCGAGACAGCACAATGTTGCGGCGGTTGGGCAGCGCTCCTTTGGGCAAACTCTCAAAAGTACGTCTGCCCATAATGATGGTGTGGCCTGTTGTCAATGCCTTGAAGCGTTTCAAATCGTTGGGCAACCAATAGATGAGTTTGTTCTCCGAGCCGATGGCGCGGTTCGTGGCGATGGCTACAATGATGGAAATCATATTGCTCTTGTGTAAATGAAGAATGGCTCAGCGCATGTGCTGGTCATACAGAAACGGTAGCTTTGATGTGGGGGTGTGGGTCATAATCCGTCAGTTCAAAGTCCTCGTACTGGAAGTCGAATATACTCTTCACCAATGGATTGATGTGCATCCTAGGCAATGGGCGAGGCTCGCGGGTGAGCTGCAATTTCGCCTGTTCAATGTGGTCGAGGTAAAGGTGGGTGTCGCCTGTGGTATAGACAAAGTCGCCTGGCTGCAAATTACAAACTTGAGCCACCATCATGGTCAGCAGAGCGTATGAAGCTATGTTGAACGGCACGCCCAAGAAGGTGTCGGCACTGCGCTGATAGAGCTGGCAGCTCAGCTTTCCGTCGGCCACATAGAACTGGAAGAGGATGTGGCAAGGGGGAAGATTCATGTTGTCGATATCGGCCACATTCCATGCAGAGACAATCAGGCGGCGCGAGTTGGGATTGTTCTTTATCTGTTCAATCACCTCGCTGATTTGGTCGATGTGCCCGCCGTTGTAGTCGGGCCAGCTGCGCCATTGGTACCCGTAGATGTGTCCCAAGTCTCCGTCCTCGTCTGCCCATTCGTTCCAAATGCGCACGCCCCGTTCCTGCAGCCACTTGGCATTCGTGTTGCCTTGCAGGAACCAAAGCAGTTCATAGATGATTGACTTCAAGTGCAACTTCTTGGTTGTCAGCAGCGGAAAACCCTCTTGCAGGTTAAACCTCATCTGGTTGCCAAACACGGAGATGGTTCCCGTGCCTGTTCTGTCGCCCTTCTGCACCCCTTCCTTCAGAATGCGGTTGAGCAAATCAAGATATTGTTTCATGTTGGGTACAATAGTTGAATAATGATTGTTTCTGCCAAAAGCAAAAGGCTCTGTCTGGAGCAAATCTTTGCCAGAAATAAAAGTTAAAAAAAGAGCGACTTGGGGACAAGCCGCTCTTTCTTCATTATCAGAATGTTTTGAGAATTAGTCTTGCTTTTGTCAACTGAGCACAGCCTCAAGTTATTGCTTCTTGTTAGCAGAGTACATAATCTTGAGGGCGTATGCCTTACGCAGCACTTGCTTCACGTCGGTGATGATACCCATGGGGGTGTGGTGGTCCACTTTCAATGAAACAGTGTAGAAGGGCTTTTCAGACTCAGGCATTTCGCCACGTTCTGCGGTTACGAAATCGTAGATGCCCTGCGGATCAGTGTATCTGTCGTTAATCTGAATCTGATGACCTGTACCGTACTGCCCTTTCAATGCATCTGTAGGCTGACCTATATAGATGAATGAAGTACTGGACTTACGAGCCAATTTCTCAAGCTGAGTACCGATAGGCTTTTCAAACTTCACTTTCAATGTCACTTCACGCATGGTGGTTACCATCATGAAGAAGAACAAGATGGTGAAGATCAAGTCAGGAAGAGATGAGGTGTTCATCTCAGGCATTTCTCTGCCTCCGCCTTTGTTAAATCTGCTCATTACTGTTGTCCTCCATATTTCTTAGGTTCTGCTTCAGATATCTTCTGTGGATAAACTTCACGTACAGCTTTCTTTTGGTCTTCGTTCAGGAATTCATATTTCTTCAAACCAAATTCAGCCTGTGTGAATTCATCGCGCAGTTCATTGTAAGCAGCAACAAGTGCGTCCTGTACGGCAAAATAAACACCATAGTCAGTACCGCGGTCTGTCTGAACGGAAATTACATGATTTTCTGTTACCATGAAGGTCTTTCCAAGCTCTTTCACTTTGTGAGGTCTGAGTTCGGGCAGGTTGGGCTTGTTGTCCTCGTTTTTGATAAACTCTTTAGCTCTCTCCTTTACGTCATCCAGCGTGGCATAGTCATCGCCAATCATCACGTAATTGTCCTTGTTGATACGAATGTTCAGGATGTTACGCTCCTTCACTTTTATTTCGTTGTTCTGCTGGTCATCCTCTGGAGGTTTAGGCAGTGTACGTGCCAAACCCTGATCGGTGTCCATTGAAGTGGTTACAAGGAAGAAGATGAGCAACATGAATGAGATGTCAGCGGTAGAACTGGTGTTCAGTCCTGGCATTTTTCTTTTCTTTCCCATATTATTTGCTCTGAGTTAAAGGGTTCATTACTTCTTGTTAGTTACCATGCTGAAGACAGTGACAATGACTGTGATGATGGTCAGAATGAGGATGGAAATCATCGACGTGTCGGTCAGGATGATGTCTGTTGGGTCGTTCCAGCCCTTACCGTTGATGAGCAGTACTTCATCTTTGGAAGAGAAACCAACGATGATACCGATAACCACCGCAACGCAGAAAGAACTCCAAGCGATGAGGCTTGCCTTGCTGGCGAGGCCTACTTCTTCATTCTTCGACTTGTTGCCACCGCTCACGAATCCGTAAATCACAGCGCCAACGGCTGCAACGGCTGTAGCAATGATAAGGATGTAGGTCCAAATAATCAGGAGGTCTGTCATTTTAGGATCTACCATCTTGGTGGGATTCTCTTCGTAAGGCGTATCAAAGCCTACGAAGATGAAAAGTAGCACAACTACGATGGAGATGCCAATCAGAGACCAAAGGGCGATCTTTGAAATCTTCTCAACCTTATCCTGTGCACTTATTACTTGTGTATTGTCCATTTTGTATTCTCCTTTTTTATGATTAGTAAATAATTAGTGGTTGACTGAATAGAACAGCTCCTAATTACTTCTTGTTGTTATACTTAGCAACGATGTCAAGGAGAGAAATGGTTGCGTCTTCCATTTTAGCGGTAAGACCTTCGATTTCAGCAAGAATGTAGTTGTAGAATACCTGAAGAATGAGGGCTACGACGATACCGAAGATAGTGGTCAAAAGGGCCACCTTCATACCACCTGCAACGACTGTTGGAGAAATGTCACCTGCAGCCTGGATGTCGTCGAATGCCTGCACCATACCAATCACAGTTCCCAAGAATCCGAGGGATGGAGCCATACCGATGAAGAGGGTAATCCAAGAGCAACCGCTTTCGAGTTTAGAAGCCTGCACTGCACCGTAAGCAACAACTGATTTTTCTACTGCGTCAGCACCGTCGTTGAGGCGAGTAAGACCCTGATAGAAAATGGAAGCGATAGGACCGCGAGTTTCGCGAGCAATTGTTTTTGCCTTTTCGAGGTCACCCTTCTTGAGGAGTGCATCCTCAACATCTTCTATAAGCTTCACGGTGTTTACCTTTGAGAGAGCGAGGTAAATGATGCGCTCGATACAGAAAGCAAGACCGAGAATCAGAGCGACAGCAACGAGAGCCATGAAGCCTGCATCACCTTCGATGAACTTAGTCTTGATGTCTTTGTACATACCAGTCTCTACTGGTTCTGCTTCAACAGGCTCTTCGTCAACGGCAGCCTCTTCTGCTACTGTATCTACAGCTGCTGAATCAACTTGCTCTGTTGCTGCTGAATCTACTTCTTCGTCCTGAGCCGAAGCGGTTTGTGTCATACCAAAAGTAAACACTCCCATCAATGCAATGATTGCAAAAATTTTTTTCATTGTCTTGAAAATTTTAAGATTAATAAATTATTTAAGTTTTGTTTATTCTTTTTCTGTGGTAAAGGAAAAGGGACAAGGTCTTTTTGCTTTTCCTTCTCATCCTTGCGGAGAGACGGGGATTGATTATTCATCTATCCGTCTTTCTCATCCTTGCGGAGAGACGGGGATTCGAACCCCGGATGCGCTTTTGACGCATACACGCTTTCCAGGCGTGCCTCTTCAGCCACTCGAGCATCTCTCCTTGTTCAAAGTGTGACTTTCATCCTCACTTTCAGGGTGCTTTTTTGCCTTAATTTGATGGTGTCACCCATAATTCGGGACAAAAATAATGATTTTTTTTCTATCTGTAAACGTAAAAGGGCGGAAACTTTTAATTTTTATCGAAAAAAGTCACTTTTTTGAAAACTTTGAGCGCGTTTTCCGTTGTTTGATGCACAATTGTTGCAAAATCTATGTCGTAAACCTCTGCTAACATTTCGGCCACGTTTCTCACGTAGGCACTTTCGTTCCTTTTGCCCCGATTGGGGACGGGTGCCATGTAGGGTGAATCGGTTTCCAGCACAATTCTTGATAGTGGAATGGCATTTCTCACCACTTCCCTCAAGGTGGATTTTTTGAAGGTCAACACTCCTCCGACGCCTAACATGAAATTGGGAAAAGAGAGAAGGTCGCGCGCTTCCTCTTCTGTGCCGGTGAAACAGTGGAACACACCGCTGAGGTTGCTGGCTCGATGGCGTTCCATCGTTTCCATGAGTTCGGCATGCGCACTACGAGCGTGAATCATCAAAGGCAGATGGTATTGTTCTGCCCAGTGAATTTGGTGTTCCAACACTTCCATCTGTTCCTGCTTGTGCGTGTCATCCCAGTAGAAGTCGAGTCCCACTTCGCCGATGGCAATGATAGGGGAGGAGGAGCATGCCTTAGAAGGGGTGCTGAGTGAAGGCTTGAGATAGGATTCCAGTTTGTCGAGCGCGTTGTGATAATCCTCGTCCATGATGTTTTCTGGGTGCAACCCAATCATGGGGTACAGAAACCCTGGGTGCGTGTTGCATACATCAAGCAAGTGCGGTGTGTCTTTTAGGCAAATGCCTGGCACGAAAATCTTTTTCACTCCTGCCTCTTTGGCCCTTTGTATGACAGCCTCCAGGTCTTTGGAAAATTCCGGTCCGTCGATATGTGCATGGGTATCTATCATGATTCTTCAAAAAATGAGACTTTATGCTTAAGTGTTTTCTTGCAAGTCAAATTTGTGTGACGAACAGTGATTAGTACTTTCTTCCGAGCAATTTCTGCGCAAAAGCACGAAGTGGTGCCTTTTTCTCTTCAGGCACATTCACTTTTTCGAGGCATTGGAGTGATTCGGCAAAGAGTGCCTCAATCTTCTCTTGGGCAAGTCGGTCTATGCCTAATATATTATATATATGTGTAACGGCCGCAATTTTCTCTTCTGAATTGGGTGCTTTGGCTTGCGTCCATCGGTCGAGTTCGTTTTTCTGTGCTTGGTCGGCACGAAGATAGGCATTGATGAGCATGAACGTTTTTTTGTTGTCCACGATGTCGCCTCCCAGTTTCTTTTGGAACGTTTTCGGGTCGCCATACACATCGAGCAGGTCATCCTGCAGTTGGAAGGCCAGTCCCATTTTTTCGCCAAACGCATACAGGAGTTCTACGTCCTCGGCCGAAGCTCCTCCCAAGAGTGCCCCGATTTTCAGTGCATAACCCAGAAGAAGGGATGTCTTTAGGCGAATCATCTCCATGTATTCAGCTTCCGTCACATCGTTTCGGGTTTCAAAGTCGATGTCATATTGCTGTCCTTCGCACACTCCCAATGTGGCATCGATGAAGGCTTCCCATGCCTGTTCGTTGCGCACACCTTTGTTGAAGAGCTGGTAGGCGATGATGAGCATCGTGTCGCCCGAAAGAATGGCTGTGTTCTCGTTCCACTTCTTGTGCACCGTCAGGTTTCCTCGCCGCATGTCACTTTTGTCCATCAGGTCATCGTGCAGAAGGGTGAAGTTGTGGTATGTTTCCAGTGCCAGCGCATTGTTCATGATGGCATCGACATTGTCCTTGTAAAGGTTATATCCCATCAGCATGAGCAAGGGGCGGATGCGCTTTCCCCCAATGGAGAGAATGTAACGGATGGGTTCATAGAGGTTCTTGGGTTCAGCGTTATACTGAATGTTCGCTACCTCAGCGTTGATTTTCTCGGTCAGTTCGGTACAGTTATACATATTATATATCAGGCAAGGCTGCAATGCTTGTTGTTAATTTTGCAAGAAGTTATGATGATGCTCCTTGTGAATGAGGTTACTATTTATAGAAAAAGGGAAGAGGATGCGCCTTGCTTGAGACACATCCTCTTTGTTTTTCTTTCTTGAAGGTAGTGTTCGTTTACTGGAGTCGGAATGTGACTGGCAGAGTGAAACGTACACGCACATTCTTGCCGCGCTGTTTGCCGGGAATCCATTTGGGCATAGCCTGTACTACACGCATGGCCTCCTTGTCAAGAGCGGGGTCGGCTGCACGGATAATCTTTGGATCCACAATCGAACCGTCCTTGTTGACGACAAACTGTACAAGCACACGTCCCTGAATGTTGTTGTCCTGAGCCGATTGTGGGTACTTCAAGTTCTTTCTCAACCAGTCCATGAGCGCTTGGTCACCACCTGGAAAAGAGGGGTTCTGCTCTACTACCTCGAAGATTTCGCCTTCATCGCCCTCTTCTGCCACAGGACCAGGAGCAACCATTGCTGCACCCGAGTGTACGGGTGCTGAAGGACCTGGCGTTGCGTCGTGGGTGTCCTCCGATGTTTCAATCTTTTCTTCCTCGATATCTGTATTGTTATCTACGATGTCGAGGATTTCTGCTACAGCAGGTGTTTCAGCTGGTGGGGGTGGGGCAGCTGTGAAGATGGGCTGAGTGATAGGAATGATTTCCTCCTCAGATACGTAGCTTGTTGTGGCGTAAACCACGTCATTCTCCTCGTAGGTGCGGGTGGTGTACTCAAAGCAGGCAAACATGGCAGATAGAGCCACGATGTAGCCGATGAGCAGTCCAGTACCTTTGGTTCCTTCGAGGTCTGCTTTTTTGGATTTCTTTACTTCCATAGATTATATTTATTTTTTAGTTAATTCTTGTTGTTACGTTAGCTTTCAGCTCTGCTTTTGGAGGCAAAGCCGCCTTCCTCTTCACCGATTCGTGGCAAAAGTAATACTTTTTTTTCGTTCCATTGCTACAATTGAGGCATTTTTTATCAAAAGGCAGTGATTTTTTTGCTTTTTTATGAGTTCTGCTCCGATTTTGTAATGCTTCTGATGTAAATGTCCTGTTGTGGGAACGGAATCTCAATGTGGTTCTCGTTGAGCACTTGGTAGATCTTTTCCTTGGCTTGAGCGGTGAAAATAATCTTCTGGTCCACGAGCACCCACACCACCAGTTTTAGGTCGATGCTGCTGGCTCCGAAATCGGCAAATGCCACCAGAATAGGGTGCTTTGGGGTGACAATTTCTCTGCCGTCGGCCGTTTTCTTGCAGAGCGTCTTGATGCCCGTTATCACCATATCTCTCACCTCATTGACATTGGTGCCGTAAGCCACCCCGAAGGGGATGGTGAGACGTTCGTACTGGTGGTTGCGGGTCAGGTTCTTGAAGTTCTTGCTGAAGAGGTCGGAGTTGAGAATGGCTACCACGCTGCCGTCCAGGGTGGTGATTTGTGTACTCTGGTAGGTGATGCTCTCCACTTTGCCCGTCATGCCATCGCATTCGATGTAATCGCCCACACGCACTCGTCCCGACATGAGCGAGATGCCGTAGAAGAAGTTTTCCAGCAGACTCTTCGATGCAAAGCCCATACCTGTTGAAAGACCACCGGTCACGATAGCGATGCCGGTGCCTGGCACATCGAGCATCAGGAAAACGGCGATGGTGTAGAGACCCCAAATCAGTAGCCCGATAATGTTTTTCGCCAATGTAGCATTGAAGTCTTTGTTCTTTTTTTTGCGCCGATACTTGAACCAGGATGAGCGCACCAAGTAATTGATGTACTTGAAGATGAAGAACATGGCAATGACGAGGCAAATCTTGAAAAGGGAAGCCGACAGGAGGCGAGGCACGGTGATTTCCTTCATGAACCAGGTGGTGCACAAGTGCCGCAGGTCGAATATCTCAGCCGCCATGTAGATGCAGAGCATCACAGAAAATACGGAGCATACAGGCACCACAGCGCGATTGACAAAGTCATACACCCAAGTTTGGTCCACAAAGTCACCACGTTTCATGCGGAATCGAATGTCATCCGACTTCACCACGTCGCCGTATGCTTTCTGTATGCGTTTGTATAGTGTCCGATTCTCGTACATTTCCATCAAGTCATAGCAACTGGTGATGGTAGCGATGGCAGCCAATTGGAATGTCCACCACACAATGATTTGTACCGCCATCAGTGTGAACCCCACCCACGCCAGCACGCAGGCTGCAAACATGGCGAACAAGGAAATGGAACAGTAGATGGCATCGCTGGTTGGCACGTATTTCCAACACTTCTTCAGCATGAACGTTTGCCAGATGGTGAAAATGAGCAGGATGGGTGGGAAAAGAATATTGACCAACGCATTAGGTATGAGCACGATGCGGAAGCAGATGACAATCATCGACATGATGATGAATGGGGCATACACCTTTGCTCCCTCCTTAATCTGTTCGCCTGTCAGACGTATGATGAGCGACACGTAGATGGCTGTCACCAACCAGGCCATTTCAATCATGAGGCTGGTGGCCATGAGCATCAGGTTGTGGTGGATGAAGGTGCGCACAATCATCACCGCAATGGCAAAGAGCACAACGGCAAGAGCCATGATGAGGATGCCACGCTTCTGTTGGAAAGTCTTTGTGCGGAACCTTCTGGGAATCAGCCATCTGAGTATGACATTGCTCAGGATGGTGCCACCCAAAATGTACACAAGCATGAAAATGCTGGCAAACATTACGATGGGACCGCGCCACTCTGACTTATATACCTTCGACTTACCGTCAGCTCCCTTTTCTTCCAGTGGCTTATATTTCGTGTTGAAGTCTTCCTTCACCCGCTGCCATTGGCGTGGAAAGCGTGAGAGCAGCTGAAAGTAGTTCGTTCCGGGGTTGATGAAGATGCTTTGCTGCAGAGCTGTGTACTTCTTTTGGGCATAGTCGTTCAGACGGCCTACGCGCTTTGACAACTCTGTGTAGTGCTTGTTGTCCTTTTCTAAACGCTTCATGATGAGTTTCATGTTGCGGCGCAAGTTGCCAGCGTAGGTGATACACATGGCACGGTCCTTGATGCCTTGTTCGTCCAGCATGAAGGGAGAAGCGTCGCCTTCCTCATCGTCATCTCCATCCACACCTCCTGCCACATTGATGATGGCGGCGATGTTTTCCTCAAAGTCATCGGGCGAAGTGGTCAGAGCAGGAGGAAGTTGCTTCAGCGAATAAATCAGACTGTCGTAACTGGCAATTTCTGTCTCTATGTATGCTTTGATTTGGTCGAAAGGCATGGTGCTGCCCTTCAGCTCTTGGTAGAGGGTAGTGGCCTCCTGACAGGCATAGGCCATGTCGAACGTGAAGTCTTGTCCCTGCGAATAGAGAATCAGACTGGTGGTTTCCGTCCGTTTGATGATGTCGATGAGTTGCTCATGCTGCCTTTTGCTGCGCTCCTCCATCTGCTTCATCAGTTCCTTCTGCCTGTTCCACTTGTGGTATAGCTCCAGCCGCAGCACGTGCAACGTCTGCCCCAAGTCTTTCTCTTTGAGCACTGCATGCCCTTGTTGCGCTATGGTCACAAAGAGCAATAATGTAAATAGAATCTTCTTCACTTTGTTTACTTTGTGTTATGGCAGATCCCTCCGCTTGCTTTCTCTTCGGCTCTGCCTTCAGTTCTTTATTCAGCGTCCATAAAATTCTTGGCTTTTGAGATGAAAGACTTACCTATCTTCATCGACCTCTTCCCGTCGTTGGCTCCTTCTGCCAGCGATTCTTCCATCAGGTCATCCTCTGTCACCGCATCGGGGGCGGCTTCCTCCTGGTCTTCTTCCATGAAACGCTCTATGTTGTTCTTCACATTGTGCGACGTTCGGCTCAGGACACCCTTTATGCCACCGTTTCGCTTAAATGTCTGATAGGCACGCTTGCGGCGGATGCTCCTCAACTTCATGCCGCGCCGACACCGCTTTAGCCAAGCTACAAACGCTTTTGCACTCTGCACCATGCTCTGTCCAATGCGTTTGATGGTGGGGCGCAGGTGGATGATGCCCTGAATGGTGGCTCTGATTGCAGCAACGATGCCTTTGCCGGTAGCTTTAGCACCCACTATCAACCCCTTCCACGTGGCTTTGGCACCTACGGCTATGCCACGCCCTGTAGCTTTGGCACCCACCACGCACCAGTGGCCAAAGGTCTTGACTGCCATCCTGCACCAGGCTTTCGTCTTTGCCACCTTTTCCTGCGTGCTGTTGTCATGCCACCAGTCATTCAGTCGTTCCCAACCGGCCTCAATGGCTTCCATGGCCCAGAGCACTCCCTTCAGGATTTTCTTGAAGACCCACACAAGGAACCTCCATATCAGCACGAACACGAGCCGAAGGAGTTCGCGGAGCAGTTGCAGGGCACTTTTCCCTGTGTATTCTTCTCGTTCCTTTTGATAATCTTCCTGTTTTGTTTGATGTTCTTCCTCCATCATACGCTGAATGTATCTATTGTGTCCTGTACTTACGAATTAAATGCGAAGTTAGCACAAATAAATCATATCTACGCACTTTTGTCTCTTAAAGTTATTTAATTTTTCAGTTTTGTAGCAGCAACAGGATGGCAATGGCGATGAAAAGGATGCCCGTCACGCCATTCAGCCATTGCTGAAACTGCTCAAAACCGTGGCTCAGTTTCCTCGCGCCGTTCACCGTCTTCTTCATCAGCCACGCAATCATCACCACAGGCAGACTGGCCGAAAGTCCGAACACCAGCGGCACCATCGCCCCCACACTGCACGAGAGGCTCAGCGGAAGCATCATGCCGAAATAGAAAATGGCACTTTCGGGACAGAAAGCAAAAGCCAAGGTCATGCCCAGCACCAACGAACCTAAAGGTCCGTTCCGCTTGATGATTCGGCCGCTGTTGTGACAGTTCTCTCCATCGTGGTGATGACGGTGAAAGGCTCTGTACATCAGGTATAGGCCTAATCCTATCAGCACGTAAGGAACCACAACCTCCGCTTTTGAAAGCGTCTGCTGCAGCCCCTCCACATTGCTCCCACCGCCAATCAGGCACATGGTTACCCAACCCAGCACCGTGTAGGTGATGGTTCGGCCTAAAGCGTAGGTCAACCCATCTACCAACTGTTTGCCGTTACGGTATTCGTAGGCTAAGGCCGAAATGCTGATGGCCAATTGGCAGGGATTGAGTGCCACCAGCACACCCAGTGCAAATGCAGCCAACAGAGGTAAATCTGCTGACTGCAAAAGATTGTCTAATATGTCGTTGATGTTGAATTGCATAAGTCCGATATTATTCCCTTCCTTTGAGGTTTAAGGTATGTTCTAAAAATTAGCTTTCAATTGTTTTTAGTTGATTTTGGAGTAGATTTGGGTGCAAGACCGCAGGGGCATAGCGAGCTATGGCCCAAGGGATTAAGCCCAAAGATGCCCAAAAGC
>ODAI012301640.1_pt1 | contig 22544 bp, 17 predicted proteins | sample 1539321 | NCBI WGS metagenome assembly ODAI01 (sample SAMN02144231, study PRJEB22623) | gut metagenome | biome: sheep rumen | host: Ovis aries | place: New Zealand | reverse complement strand
TCGAAGTCGCCAACAAAGGTCTATTTCTTCATTGTGCGCAAAAAAACGGCCATCAAGTCCTCCACAATCCCAATAGTCAGAAGCTCGAATCATGAGAGCAGCTCCCGTAGCCCACAGTATTTCCGACTGATAATCGTATTGCCCTTTATCTTCTTCTACTGTATCAAAAATACGTCCACGGCAGAACGGGTAACCGAAACGGTCGAGAAAACCACCACTAGCTCCAGCATACTCAAACATGTCCCTGTTTAAATATGATAGAAGCTTGGGCTGACAAGCTGCGACTTCCGGATGAACATCCATAAATTCAATAAGTGGTGTCAACCAATGGTGAGTTACCTCAACATCAGAGTTGAGCAACACGTAATAACGAGCATTAACTTGTTGTAAAGCTCTATTATAGCCCTCTGCAAAGCCCCAATTCTTCTCTAGAAGAATTACCCTGCATTCTGGAAATTTTTCTAATACACTTAAAGAGTCATCTGTTGAAGCATTATCAGCAACATATACTGTTGCTTCATCACGAGAGAAATTAAGCACCGCAGGCAGATAATGGGCCAACATCTTGGCCCCATTCCAGTTAAGTATGACAATAGCTACATGATCCATCGTAACGCAGTTTTATCGTGATTAAAACAGCCGAGTGTACCCGTCTGCAATTGGTTGTCATATTCAGGACACGCCTCTGCAGCCGAAAGTTCTACACGTATATAATTTTCAGTAAAACCATGCATAGCTTTGCCACTGGGAGCTTTTTCGAAAAGCACCTCAGCTTCAAGCCCAATATGCCGCTGATAGAAATCATGAATCTTACTTGTCGAAAGTTCTAACAGTCTCTGGCAACGTTGGCGTTTCTCAAAATCAGAGACAACATAGGGAATTTTTAATGCGGCAGTACCTGGACGTTCAGAATATGGGAATACATGCAATTGTGTTACATCCAAAGAGTCAAGGAATTCATACGTCTCTTCAAAACAATCTGGCGTTTCACCACGACAACCTACCATTACATCAACACCAATGAAAGCATCGGGCATGGCTTCCTTTACAAATCGTATTTTATCCGCAAAGAGTTGACGGTCATAGTGTCGATGCATCAAACGTAATATAGTATCACTACCACTCTGAAGAGGAATATGAAAATGAGGCATAAAAGCTCGACTCTGTGCACAATATTTTATAAGCTCATCACTCAATAAATCTGGTTCAATGGAACTTATACGATAACGTCTGATTCCCTCAACATTATCCAGAGCCTTAACTAATTCGAGGAATGACTCTCCCGTAGTCTTTCCAAAATCGCCAATATTTACTCCCGTGAGAACAATTTCTTTACCTCCCTCTCTTGCCACCTCTCCAGCCTGTTCTACTAGCGATGCAATACTTGGATTACGGCTTAAACCACGAGCAAATGGAATTGTACAATAAGTACAGAAATAGTCGCAACCGTCTTGAACTTTCAAAAAATACCTCGTACGATTACCACGCGAACAACTTGGAGCAAAAGACTTAATATCTTTCGTCTTAACTGTACAAAAAGAGGCATGGGAATCTGTTCTACTAGAAGACTCCGTTATACGACGGGAAAATGCCTCACTAAGAAATTGTATTAAGTTAGCTTTTTCGTTAGTACCCAGTACCAAGTCAACACCCTCTATATTTACAATCTTCTCGGGATTCAACTGAGCATAACACCCTGTGACAACCACAAATGCATTAGGATGATTTCGAACCAACCGATGAATTGCTTGACGGCACTTATGGTCAGCGACATCTGTCACAGAGCAAGTATTAATTATACAGATGTCAGCCTGCTCGTCTTTACCTACAGCCTGTACACCCAACTCCTGTAGCATTTTGGCAAAAGTTGATGTCTCAGAAAAGTTTAATTTGCATCCTAGCGTAAAATAGGCTGCCTTTTTACCTTGAAAAGCTGATGTATCAATCATAAACAGATATAATGTTAACTCTAACCGGGGACAAAGTTAGTAAATTATATTGTAAAACAGCTATTTTTTTGCAATTATTCAAATAAGTGTCATTTCTCCACGAATTTTAACATTTCACAACTAATTGATTATTAGGCTTTTGCAAAAAAGTTACAAAAAAGACCAAAAAAAAACGCCCCAAAAAAGAACAACGTATCAAAAAAATGCCTAACTTTGCAGCGTTTTAATAAACAAATGATTGTTTTACAGATTTAAAAGCATTAGAAAAATGAAGAAATTAGTATTTATGTTCGTTGCTGTTGCAGCTATTTCGTTCGCATCATGTGGTGGTAACAAGACTCAGCAGGCAGATGCCGTTGATTCAGATTCAATCGCAGTTGTTGACACCGTTCCTGCTGTTGCTGACACTGTCGCTGCTGACACTACTGCTGCTGACACTACTGCTGCTCAGAAGTAATATTTGCGAACTAATTGAGAGAATGACCGTCGAGCTAGTAAGTTCGACGGTTTATTTATTTAAGCGCCTATAAATAATCCCGATTGCTCTTGCAACCGGGATTTTAGAAGTAAAAATACTTATGAATTGCTTTACAGCAGCGTATTTATTCCTTTACAGCCTCTTCTTCCTCAACAGGAGTCTCGACAATGGGAGCGACTTCTTCAGCAACAGCTTCTGATGTTTCCTTTGTCTCTGCTGATGCATTCTCTGCTACCACCTTGACAGGAATTTCAACAGTAACCTCCTTGTGGAAATGAACCAAAGCCACGTAATCTCCAATATTCTTGGCATCCTTCATGGTGATAATCTTTCGATCAACCTCATGGCCCAACTTTTTCAGTTCGTCAGCAACTTGATTGGCACCAACAGAACCATAAAGCTGGCCAGTAGCACTTACCTTAGCGGCAATGCACAAAGCGACATCCTTCAGAGCTTCAGCTTTCTTCTCTGCGGCATCCTTTAAAGCAGCCAACTTGTGAGCCTGCTGCTTCAAGTTTTCAGCCAGAATCTTCTTAGCCATTGGCGATGCAATAACACCTTTACCTTGAGGAATCAAGTAGTTACGTCCATAGCCAGACTTCACATTAACTATATCGTTCTTGTAACCCAGTCCGATAATATCTTCTTTCAGTATAATTTCCATATCTTGCGTCCTCCTTATGTTTTACTTCATCATGTCAGTTACGTAAGGCAGCAGTGCGATCTGACGGGCACGCTTAACGGCCTGAGCCACGCGGCGCTGATACTTCAGAGAGGTTCCTGTGATACGACGGGGAAGAATCTTACCCTGCTCGTTCAAGAACTTCTTCAGGAACTCGGGATCCTTATAGTCAATATACTTAATACCACTCTTCTTAAAGCGGCAATACTTCTTCTTCTTAGTGTCGATAGAAGGAGCATTCAAATAGCGGATTTCTGATTCTTGTGCCATAGTTTAAGCCTCCTCTTTTTTACCAAGTTTGTTACGACGCTTCTCAGCATACTCAATAGCATACTTGTCAAGCTTAACAGTCTGGAAACGAATCACCTTCTCGTCACGACGATAGGCTGTCTCCAGCACCTTCACAACTGATGGCTCTGCCTTGAACTCTAACAGGCAATAGAAACCTGTCGATTTCTTCTGAATAGCATAAGCCATCTTCTTCAATCCCCAGGTCTCTTCATTCAGAATCTCTGCACCCTTATCGGTGAGAACCTTCTTGAATTTTGCGGCCGTTTCCTTCATCTGTTCATCAGACAAAACGGGAGTTAAAATGAAAACGGTTTCGTATTGATTCATACTACGTTAAAATAAAAAATTAAATAAATGTTTTGCTTAAAGCGGGTGCAAAGGTACAACTTTTATTGTAGATTGGAGATAATTGGCATGAAGATCGCCCTAACATTTAACCAAATTTAATACTTTTCTCCACTTTTCTGTCTATTAACATGCAACCATACACCTATTATAATAATGAATAAGCCTCCCAATAAAACGAAATTACTGGTAGTCCATCCAAGAATATAGCTAATGATTAAAAGGATGGCACCAGTAAGTACCAGTGCCAACCCTATGTTTTGCCTCAGATGCATTTTATTCTTCTTCTGGTGTAATCAGCTTATAGCCCTTGCCATGAATGTTGATAATCTCAATCTGAGAGTCATCTTTGAGATGCTTACGCAGTTTAGTGATATATACATCCATCGAACGGGCATTAAAGTAATTATCGTCTATCCAGATGGTCTTCAAAGCGAAATCGCGTTGAAGAATCTCGTTGGCATGACTACAAAGCAAGGCCAGCAACTCATTCTCTTTTGTTGTCAGTTTTGTCTGCTTTTCACCAATAATCAACAGTTGCTTCTGTGTATCAAAAGTAAATTTGCCGATGTGATAGAGTGTAGACTCTTTGCTCTTCTTACCTTTTGTACGACGGAGTATGGCCTCAATACGGAATACAAGCTCTTCCATTGAGAAAGGCTTTGTGATGTAGTCATCAGCTCCCAACTTGAAACCTTCAAGTATATCTTCTTTCAACGTCTTAGCAGTCAGGAAAATGATAGGCACATCAGCATTAGCAGAACGAATCTCCTGAGCCAATGTGAAACCATCCTTCTTGGGCATCATAACGTCGAGTACACAAATATCGAATTTTGTCTTGAGGAAAGCCTTGAAGCCAGCCTCACCATCAGCACAGAGTTCTGCGACATAACCCTTAGCCTGCAAATACTCACGAAGCAGCATTCCGAGATTCTCATCATCCTCGCAAAGCAAGATTTTCAATTTTTCTTCCATAATTTCTTCTTATTGATTGTTATTACTATGAATTATCTTCTTCCAGGATAGGCAACGACACCGTAAAGGTCGTACCCTTACCCAGTTCACTCTCACATTTGATTTCGCCTTCATGTAAGGTTATAATTTTCTTTACATAGGCCAAGCCCAGGCCAAAACCTTTCACATCATGTACATTACCTGTATGAACACGGTAGAACTTGTCAAATATCTTTTTAACATTTTCCTTTTTGATTCCCAGACCTGTATCACGGATACTGAAACACAAATGCCCCTTATCATTCCAAGTCTTTATATAGATATCAAGGGGTTGTTCTGGCTTGCGATATTTCACTGCATTGTCCATCAGGTTTGTGATGGCATTCTGGAAATGTACTTCATCCACAAAAATGGCAGAATCTACAGCCTCAATCTCTGTGTAGATCTTTCCTCCCGTGTGCTCTACTCGTAGAGAGAAGCTTGACGCGATAGTTTCCAACAATTCATTGAGATCCAATTCCTTTTTCTTAAATGTCGCCGTCTGTTTATCGAACATTGACATCTGCAGAACTTTTTCCACAAGAAAACGAAGGCGTTTTGATTCGTCATTGATAACCCCACCTAAATGTGAAAGCATCGATGGACTCTTTGTTACCGAATCATCGTTCAACATCTGAGCAGCCAGCGAGATACTTGAGATTGGTGTCTTCAGCTCATGGGTCATATTATTGATGAAATCATTCTTAATTTCATTATAACGCTTCTGGCGGAATACGACCACAATCGTAAATATAAATGTAATCAGCAAAACTACCGTAAAAACCATTGCCGGAATCATAAACCTGACACTTGAGAAGATATAGGAGCCCATGTCAGGAAAATGAATTTTAACGACGCCCATTTTCGAGGAGGGGTCATTACGGAACAACGTTTGCTTATAAGTATGCTCTTCGCCTTCGTCTGTATAGTCAGGGCAACGATAGATTTCACGTCCGTCGGCTGTCTCTACTCGGAAATGGTAGGGAATATTGATACCGTTATTGAGAAGTTCGGCACGGATATCCTGATCCAACAACTTGAAATTGATACGTTCTTTCAACGGCTTATCGGAAGCAGTGTAAAGAATCTTATATACGACCTCATCAAGAAGTGCCTTCTGATACACATAACGATTGCGAACGATTTCCTGCAAAGACTTTGAGGCTTCTGAAATCGAGTTCTTATCTGTCCGCAGAATCATTGCCTTTGGTACATTCGCAGGCTTGATGGCAAAAGTCTTCAGTTCGAAACTAGAATATACTGTCCCATCATCGGCTGCTACAGCAAATTGATGGCTGTGCTTAATAGTCCCGTCAAGACCATCAATCATCATGGAATCTTGTTTGAAGGCTTTACGCTCTGTCTCTTTCACGTCTTTCTCCAGATAGCGCAAAGTCTCGTTCATTTCCAAATTACGCGAAGCCTGATAAAGACTGCGGTTCACAGACTCATCGAATTGTTCTTTCTTCATTTTCGCCATCTCTTCGATATACGAAATCTGTAGAAGGAGGAGTCCCACAAACGAGAGTCCCATGACTATTGCTATGATCCAAATCGTACTTTTCTTCATATCATCGGCAAAGATAACGGATTTCTTAAATAGAAAAGTCTATTATGTTAATTATATTGTTGGAATTATATGATTTTAACATATTTTTCAATTATAATTCAATATGTGCAATCATTACAACGCACAAAGAGTGGGGCTATTAACCCCACTCTCTTCAAAAGTTAGTATGGTGAAGATTAATCCTCTTCCTTCATTTCCTCTTCATGCTGCTTGATGAGAGCCTGCTGGATATCGTTCGGAACGAGCTCGTAGCTTGAGAAGCTCGTTGTGAACGAAGCACGTCCACCAGTCAGAGAACTCAGAGCGATAGAGTAACTTGAAAGTTCCTTCAAAGGAATCTTAGCACTCAACTTCTGATAGCCAGCCTCAGAGTCCATACCCATAATGATGGCGCGACGACCCTGGAGGTCGGACATCACATCACCCATATAGTCTGCAGGGACAAGCACCTCAAGATCATAGATAGGCTCAAGAACCTTTGGACCAGCCTCCTTGAATGCTGCAGAGAAGGCATTACGAGCTGCAAGCATGAACGAAAGCTCGTTAGAATCTACTGGGTGCATCTTACCATCGTATACAATCACACGAACATCACGAGCATAAGATCCTGTCAGAGGGCCTTGCTCCATGCGCTCCATAATTCCCTTCAGAATTGCGGGCATAAAGCGGAGGTCGATGGCACCACCAACGACTGAGTTGATGAATACGAGCTTACCACCCCACTCGAGGTCGATCTCTTCCTTACCCTTGATGTTCATCTTGAACTCCTGACCATTGATCTTGAATGATGTCGGATCAGGCATACCTTCTGTATATGGCTCAACAATCAGATGAACCTCACCAAACTGACCTGCACCACCTGACTGTTTCTTATGACGGTAGTCTGCGCGTGCCATCTTGGTAATGGTCTCACGATATGGAATTTTCGGCTCGATATACTCAATCTGAATCTTCTCATTATTCTCCATACGCCACTTCAATGTGCGCAGGTGGAATTCACCCTGTCCGTGAACGATAATCTGACGAAGTTCCTTTGACTGCTCAACGACCCATGTGGGATCCTCCTGACGCATCTTGGCCAGTGCTGCCATCATCTTCTCTGTCTCAGCCTCATTAACAGCCTTGATAGCACGAGAGAACTTAGAGTTAGGATACTTGATGAAGTCAAACTTATTCTCACAATCCTTTCCATTGAGGGTATTGCCAGTCTTTACATCTTTCAACTTTACCGTACAACCAATGTCTCCTGCTACAAGCTGATCTACCTGAATACGGTTAGCTCCAGCACAAGCATAAAGGGTTCCGATACGCTCCTTTGAGCCACGATCAGCATTTGTCAGATCATCTCCACTCTTCACGGTTCCACTCATTACCTTAAAGTAAGAAACTTCGCCGATATGGGGCTCAACACCTGTCTTAAAGAAATAGAGAGAGGTGGGAGCTGATGCATCAGCAGGAACATCCTTGCCTGCAGCATTCTGGATAACAGGCATCTCGCTAACAAATGGAACCACATTACCGAGGAACTCCATCAGACGGCGAACACCCATGTCGCGACCAGCACAAACACAGAATACAGGGAAGATTGAACGTGTGACAAGACCTTTACGGATACCCTCACGCATTTCGTCCTCGCTCAGGTCTTCACTCTCGAAGAACTTCTCCATCAATGTATCGTCACCGGCAGCGGCAGCCTCAACCAGAGCAGCCTTCCACTCCTTAGCTTTCTCCAACTGGTCGGCAGGAATATCCTCGATAATAGGAGCGCCACCCTCTGGCTTCCAAGAGTACTTCTTCATCAGCAGTACATCAATCACGCTATTGAAACCTGCACCTGTGGCAATAGGATACTGAACGGGTACACAGTTCGGCCCATAGATCTCTTTAAGCTGAGAAAGAATCTGGTCAAAATCACAGTTATCGCGATCCAACTGGTTTACCAGGAAGATAACAGGTTTCTTCAGTTTCTCTGTGTTGCGGAAAGCATTCATTGTACCCACCTCGGGACCATACTGACCATTGACAAGGATGACTGCCTGGTCGGTAACGTTCATAGCGGTAATAGAACCACCTACGAAGTCGTCAGATCCTGGACAGTCAATGATGTTCAGCTTCTTGTTGTTCCACTCTACATGAAAAACAGTTGAGAACACCGAGTAGCCATATTCCTGCTCAACAGGGAAGTAATCGCTCATGGTGTTCTTACCCTCTACGGTACCACGGCGCTTGATGATGCCAGCTTCGTAGACCATACTTTCGGCAAGAGTTGTCTTGCCGCTACCCGCACTGCCAATGAGTGCAATGTTTTTGATTTCGTTAGTTTGATAAATTTTCATATCTTTTGGTTTTAGGATAAATATATTCGATTTAGGCCACTAAATTAGACATTTTCCAAGAAATAGCCAAAAAAAAGTTTCAAATATTAAACTAAATTAGTATTTTTGCAATGAAAATGGCAGGTTTATACATTCATATTCCATTTTGCAAGAGTCGCTGCATCTATTGTGGCTTCTATTCGACGACGGGGCTAGAGCTCCGTCAGAGATATGTTGAGGCAGTCTGCAAAGAGATCAGTATGGTATGTAAAGACACACCTATCAAGACCATTTACCTTGGTGGAGGAACACCTTCGCAATTGACTATTCCACAACTTCATCAGATAATTAATGCTGCCTATATATATAATAAGGTGGAAACTGATGCTGAGATAACAATAGAATGCAACCCTGATGATGTGACTAAAGATTTCGTTGAAGGACTCCGTCAACTTCCTATCAATCGGGTGAGTATGGGGGCACAGACATTCTGTGACAAGCGGCTCAGTTTCATACAAAGAAGACATAACTCTTCCCAGGTTTTTGACGCAGTGGAGCGACTCAGAGATTCTGGTATCCGAAATATCAGCATCGATTTGATGTATGGTTTCCCTGAGGAGACCATATCCGAATGGGAAAAAGACATCAATAATGCCTTAGCATTGGAAGTAGAGCATCTGTCTGCCTATTGTCTGATGATAGAAGAAGGAACCCCTCTCTACGAATTAAGAATGAAGAGTGAAGAATTGAGAGAATCGTTGCCCGACGAGGAGTTGGAGCGCCAGATGTACGAACTGCTCATCGACCGCCTAACCTCCGCTGGCTATGAACACTATGAAATATCCAACTTCGCAAAGCCAGGTTTCCGTTCCAGGCATAACTCCAGCTACTGGAATGGTACTCCCTATATCGGCATTGGTGCGGCAGCCCACTCCTATGACATCCATAGTCGCAGTTGGAATGTTGCCGACATCATAAAATATATGGAAGGCATTGAGAAAGGCAACAGATTATTTGAGGAAGAACTCATTGACGAGAATACCCAGTATAACGATACCGTCACCGTAGCCCTACGTACCCAAGAGGGAATCTGTCTTGACCGTCTTTCTGAAAAACACAGGGATTACTGCCTGAAAAATGCCAAACGTTATATTGATGATGGTATGCTGCACACGAATGGCCATCAGCTTGCACTAACAAGACAAGGACTCTTCGTCAGCGATATGATCATGAGCGAATTGATGTGGATAGATTAAAGAGAGGGTAAACGCGAAAGACGTTTAATAGCAAAGACGTAATAGGCAATCAGTAAAGGATAGCCTAAATAATATAATGTTGTTATACTAAATACAACATAACATACAGCACAGACAGCAGTCAGTCCACTCAGATATAGTAGAGCACCGCCTAATGGTAGTTTCTTTGTCACATCATCTACTGTAGCTATAGCTACAATGACAATTGCCCAAACAGAGGATACGAACAAACCCAAATGAAGCGGCAATGCGAATGGATTCAGCGAAGGATGATAATAGAAATGTCGCCACGACTCTGGTCCAAACAACTGTATAGAGCTATAAAGCACGGCAGATGATGCAACCAAAAGGCACAATGTTGTTGGATAAAACGAAGGGATATCGTTAAAATGAACAATCTTTGCCCCCCTTTTCATCAGCCTTCGAACACCATAGGCAGCAACAACGACCACGCAAAATGCCAAAAAGATTAGCATGTGTGCATCAGAGAAGAAATCAATGAACTGGCTGATGGGGTCATCAGGAGACACCTTGGCTAATAGTTCATTCTCATGAATCCAGCCAAAGGTCAATTGATCACGTGCCACTTTTACCCATACAGAATCTATTGTATCGGCAGGAACTGTCTTGATATCAGCTACAACTATATGTTCATTTTTCCTAAGAGTAATAGAGTCTTTCTGCATTTCCACACCTGCAGTCTTTATCTCAGAAGAAACAACATCAGGAATAGCCATGTCTTCAGGCTGTTGCGCTACGACAACCAAAGAATCACCCGTCACTACAAAATTATAGTTCTGAGTGTAATGATGAGTAGTATAGAAGGATATGGAATCCAGCTGCTGTGCTGTCAGATCCCAAGCGTCTGGTGTTATCGGGCCACGATTATAGCAACCTGTCAGCAACAACGATAGAAATCCTATAAGGAAAAATACATATAGTTTACGCATAGACATTCATCTGACAGTTTTTACAATCAAACTCTAATCGGAATCGCCGCCCGTCCCCCAATTGTAAATAAAGAGGCTCTTTCCATTCTGGATGTTTGCCACCTCTACGAACACAATAGCCAAGAGCGTAACGTATACAATGGCGGCACTGCATCAAGGGCCCATCCCCACCCTTCAACTCATAAGCAGTCAAATCTTCTGCTTTGTAGAACTCCTGAGAAAGTCGGTTTGAAATATTATATAGATAAGGATAGGCATAACCTGATGGTGATAACTCGCTATAAGTCTTTGAAGGGCAGGAAACCGGATCTTCCATAAAATTCAGCTGACCAAGTTTCTCCACAAGTTGCCTCTTCATTTCTGATAACACACTGTTAGGGATAAAGTAGTCAAAATCAGAAGGTATCTCAACATCTGAGCATGAATAAATAGTCTCTCCCAGTTTTGTCAACTGAAGAATAATATTCTCCCGAGGAGGCTTCTTGGCTATCTGATGCTCTTGAGGTATCGTCACATGACAAGTCTGATTGTAGATAGTTGCATAAAGTGAGAAGCCATCTTCTACCACACGAAGCGACATGGAGATAGGGATCTTCCGTTGGGCACTTGGCTTGGAGAGAATTCGTTCAAACTCCTGGTCGTTATTCCGATATAAAGACATGCCTGGACGTAATCCACTTGGCATCCGATATGGATAAATGCGATTCCCCACAACGCGATTTGCACGAAGTCCCTCAAACTGGCGATCATCATTCAAGAAACACAAACCGTCACCATTCGCGAAACTGGCAATACCAGCCACATTGAAAGAGTCTTTTCGTATCTCCTTTACTGTTCCAACAAACTCACCAATAGCTTTTGGTGTATCGAAAGAAGCGATATCCGATTGTCTGCCGTGAGCGAAATAAGAGGTATAGCCACGATTGAAGGTACGCTTCAGATTTGGTTGGAAACTATACGTACATTGTCCCAAAGATGCCCTACAATAATTGCTAGGATATCGACGCACAATCTCATTAAGCCGTTCGCTGTAAGCAGCAGTTACGTTTTTGACATAGGTTGCATCTTTCAGCCGGCCTTCAATCTTAAACGAGGTGGCTCCTGCCTCTATCAGTTCTAACAGATTATCGCTTTGATTCAAATCTTTCAATGAAAGCAAATATCGCTCGTGTTCTATCTCCGTTCCATGAGCGTCAAATAGCGAAAACCTCATGCGACAGAATTGGGCACACTCACCTCTGTTTGCACTACGTCGGAAACAATGTTGAGAGGCATAGCAAATACCTGAATAACTGACACATAGTGCACCGTGTACAAATACTTCGAGTTCCATTTCTGGCACACTCTGATGGATTGCAGCAATTTCCTCTATTGATAACTCACGGGCAAGAACAGCACGAGAGAAACCTATATCATGTAACCATCTTACCTTTTCTGCTGTCCGATTATCTGTCTGTGTTGAAGCATGAAGTGGCATCTTTGACGGACAAAGCTTCAACAAAGACATATCCTGTACCAGGATGGCATCTACACCTATACCAGTTAAAGAAAGGACCAACTGTTGAAGCTGCTCAAGCTCCTCATCATAGATAATCGTATTCAGTGTAACATAAACCTTTACCCCAAACCGATGAGCATAACTACAAAGACTTTGGATATCCTCTATACTATTCCCTGCTGCAGCACGCGCCCCAAAACTAGGTGCCCCGATATACACGGCATCTGCGCCATGATCAATGGCCGCCATACCGCATGTAAGATTCTTCGCCGGAGCTAAAAGTTCGAGTGCTCTCAATGTCTTTTTATCGTATTTCGTCTATGTTATATGGGGTCTCCTGATATACATAATAGTTAATCCAGTTGGAATAGAGCAGATTTGCATGAGCACGCCACGTAACCACAGGTGGGTTATCTGGGTTATCGTCACGATAATAATTCTTGGGCAAATCAACATCATCCCGAACACCTCTATCACGCTTATACTCATTATCCAGCGTATTAGGTGCATACTCCAGATGTCCTGTTATATAGAACTCACGTCCGTTTCTGGCCATCACCATACTGACACCACAGTCTGGAGACTCTGCAATCAGTGTCAGTTCCGGATTTGCCAGAATATCTTCACGATGAATTTCTGTATGACGGCTATGAGGCATCATAAATACATCATCAAACCCGCGGAAAATGGGAAGCGGCGTCTCTGTCGGAACCTGAGGGAAGATGCCAAACATCTTCTTGGCTAATGGATATTTGGGTACGCCATAATGATAATACAGGCCTGCCTGAGCTGCCCAACAGATATATAAGGTACTGGTGACATGAGTACGGGCCCAGTCAAAGATTTCCGTGATTTCATCCCAATAGGTAACATCCTCAAAGTCCATCGTTTCCACTGGAGCACCTGTAATGATCATACCATCATACTTCTCATGGCGCATCATTTCAAAATCGCGATAGAACATCATCATATGCTCTATCGGAGTATTCTTGGGTGTATGACTCTTCAATTTCATGAAACTGATTTCCAACTGAAGCGGCGTATTGGAAAGTAATCTGATCAAATCAGTCTCTGTAGTAATCTTCAAAGGCATTAAGTTAAGAATAACAATACGCAAAGGACGTATATCCTGAGTCGTAGCCCTCGAATTATCCATCACAAAGATATTTTCATTCTTTAAAATATCTATGGCTGGAAGTTTATCTGGTAATCTAAGTGGCATTGCAAAAACTAAATTTTAATAACACAACATGAAACATTATCAAGTCCTCCATGGGCAATCGCTGCTTCACACAATTCATTTGCCCCGTTCCCTTCATTCAACAAAATCGAGATCTTTTCATCTTCCAACATGTCAGACAAGCCGTCACTACACAACATATAACAATCCCTTGGTTTGATTTCGTCCGTCATTCTCACAATATCAATATATGAAGAAGTACAACCACCACCAATACAATTGGTAATGACACTGGAACGCTTTTCTGATCCCAGCAGGTTGCTAAGCGAATGGTCTGTCGTCAACTGCACTAACTGTCCATTGCGGAATCGATACAGACGACTATCTCCGCAATTCAAGGAATAAAACTCTCCCTCATAAAAGGCAAGCGCTACTAATGTTGTGCCCATGCCTTTAAACTGTTCATCAGCACGTCCTTTTGAGGCTACATAATTATTGATGGATTCAAGCCAATCTACAATCATTTCATTGAAACTGCCAGGCTCTAGACCTGTCGGTAGATCATGAAAAAAGAAATGCAGATTATTCAGGGTGTCGCTACTGGCTATTTCCCCACGATTATGACCTCCCATACCGTCAGCTACAGCTATAAGGAACTGGTCGTCTTTGGTTAATTCTACTTTCGTGTGAAATTCATCATCTCTGATGAAATGATTTCCCACAAGTATCATGTCTTCATTTTGATGTCTCACACAACCAACTCTACTGGCTGCGGTTATCTGTAAAGTGATCATCCTATTATCTAATTATAACTTGCAGATTCACATTTGCAATGGTGAGGATATCACCGTTGTTCAATGTCATATCCACATCCGGCTGTAGAGCCCGCTGATTTACTTTTGTTCCATTCGAAGAATGCTTATCTGTCACACACCAGCCAGAATTAGGCTTATATTTTAACTGGGCATGAACACCTGAGACATAAGCCTGTTGCTCAAAGAACTGGGTATATGGTCCTTTTCGACGCCCGATAATAGCACCATTCATGGCTACAATACGTATATTTAGACTATCGTTGGCTAATGTCAGTACAGGCATGCCACCGCGTGACAGACCTGTCTGTGAGACATCCATACCCGTCGATATGTTTGAAGAGAATGCTGCAACACTGGGAGACTCTGCTTGCTGCTTTGCCTGTCGATCGTCAGGCGAAACCATCAGTCCACCACAATGAGTGCAACGCCGACCTAGTCCGACTCGACCGCACTGATTGCAGAACAACAAAGCCTGTCCACATTGATCACAATAGTGGGAATCGTCTTCTATCTCTTCTTTACATGCTGGACAAATTATCATTTTCTATAAATCTTCTGGTAATATAATCTGATATGTTTCTTTTGTCACCTGCTCTGGTGGCATCTTCGATACACGCTCCGACAACTTCTGAATGGTGGCGTCAAGCAGATTACGCATCTCGCGGGCATTTCCCCAAGACTCGTTCTTTGCAAGCACCATCTTATAGATCGTGTCAAGAGCCTTGAACTCTGCTGTGGGCGATAAGGTGTACTGCTCTTTCTGAGCCATGTGCTTAAAGATGGCAAGTAACTCATCTTCGTTATAGTCCTCAATATGCAACTTATGGGTAAAGCGGCTGGCCAGTCCCGCATTCATCTGCAAGAACTCATCCATCTTATCCTTATACCCCGCTGCTATGACGACAAACTTGCCACGATCGTCCTCCATACGCTTCATCAAGGTGTCAATAGCCTCCTTACCGTATTGGTCACCACCATCACTCAGCGTGTAGGCCTCATCAATAAAGAGGATACCTCCCATAGCCTTGTCGCACATATTGTTGACAATCTTTGGTGTCTCTCCCATATACTTACCGACCAAGGTAGCGCGACTTGCCTCGATAACACGTGAGGTAGGCAGAATATCCATTGACTGGAGAATCTCTCCCATCTTACGGGCAATAGAAGTTTTTCCTGTTCCAGGATTACCTGTCAGAATAAAGTTCATAGACATCTGCTGAACCTTTCCTGCACCCATGGCGGCACGCTGCTTCATGAACATGCTCTGTACGGCCAAACGACGAATAGAGTTCTTAACACTGCGCATTCCGATAAACTCGTCAAGCTCATTAAGAACCTCATCCAACGGACGGGCAGCTTCGCTCTGAGCCATCGGAAGATCTTCCTTGGTCAAGCTATACATATCGCTTTCCTTGAAGCCTGGATCGCCCATCAGCTTCACAAGGCGCTGACTCTGACGCTCAACGGCCTCATTAAAGATGCGGCGAGCTTCACGCGCATTGCCGAAGTTCTTGTCACGACGCAGATACAACTGTTCAAACTGTCGATGGATAGCTGCATGAGTATCATCGTCAACAGTAAAGTTCTTAGCTTTAGCAAGATGGAGGAATATCTCTGTCAGTTCATCTGGTGTATAATCGTCGAAATGAATAGTCTGGGTAAACCTACTCTTCAATCCTGGATTAGTATCAATGAAGTCATGCATCTGGTCAGTATAACCTGCCACGATACAGATAAACTTGCCTCTATCATCTTCAAGACGTTTCAACAACGTATCAATAGCTTCTGCACCAAAGGTGTCACCATCACTGGACTTCAAGGTATAAGCCTCATCAATAAACAATACGCCACCGAGGGCTTGGTCTACTAACTGGTTGGTCTTGATGGCTGTCTGTCCTGAATAGCCTGCCACGAGTTTTGCACGATCGGCTTCCACCAACTGACCACGAGACACGACGCCCAAGGTCTTGAAAATGTCTGCCATAATACGTGCTACTGTCGTCTTTCCTGTACCAGGATTTCCTGTAAACACATAATGTTTGCCTTGGAATGTATTGGTCTCGCCTCGTCTTATCTGCAAGTTGAGGAATGCCGTCAGGTTCGAAATCTCTTTCTTGACACCTGACAAGCCAACCAGACCATCCAGTTTCTTCAGACAATCGCCAACATCGACAGACTTTGGAGCCTCATAAGGAACATCTTCCTGCTTGATTGTCATCAGTTCCTCATTGCTCATCGAAGAGATATCAACTCCCTGCAGACGCTGTGCCTGTTTCTTACAGATCTGGTCAAAGAGCGTACGCATCGTTCGACCATTTGCAAAGTCCTTGTCACGAGAGTTGTACATCTCCGTGATCATCTTTTTCGTCAGTGCCTCTGCCTCTGGCGAGAAGATATACTTCTTCTGCTTGGCAAACACCTGCATAATCTGATAGAGTTCAGCTGGCGAGTAGTCTTTGATGTCGAGGAAGTAGTTGAAACGACTGCGGAAGCCTGGGTTCACACGGAACAGGTTCTCCATCTCCGTACGATAACCAGCAGCGATAACAATAAACTGTCCACGATCGTCCTCCATGCGCTTCATCAACTTCTCCAGAGCCTGTGCTCCTTGGGCATCCCTATCACCAGAAGCACTAACAGGAGCTAATGTATATGCCTCGTCAACGAAAAGTATTCCTCCCTTGGCCTTGTCACAAAGAGCATCCACCACCTTTGGTGTTTCACCCTGATACTGACTTACCATCTTGGCACGGTCAACCTCAACCACATGTCCGCTATCAAGATATCCGATAGCTGCAAGGATCTCACCAAGCTTGCGAGCAATCGTTGTCTTACCTGTACCGGGATTACCTGTAAGGATGATATGCATCGACATCTTCTCCTGCTCTCCGAGCCCACGCTCTGCACGCTGCATGGCATTCTGAACAGAGTATGCCATTTCCTTCACCGCAGCCTTCACCTCGTCCATTCCGATATAGGTATCCAAATCTTTCAGGATATCTTCTACAGAACGCTCCTCTGGTACATAGCCCTTGATATCCGACTTCTCCACCTGCTTGGCATCAGCACCACGACTGATGAACTGGGTAAAGATGTCCTCAGAAGTCTTTGTGGCCAGATGTCCATTTCCGAATGTCTCATCCTTAATCTTCACCTGATACTTGAAGAAACGTGTCAACTGGCTGTCTGCTTCTTCAGAGAATTCCGTAATACCGTACTTGATTCGAAGATTCAATTTACAGATATCCGTCAACTCCTGATAGCCAGGTGTGGGCATACGGAATGTGTATTTGAAGCGATTAGCCACAGCCGGGTTACTCTCCAAGAAGTCCTCCAAGCCCTTGGTCAGTCCTGAGATAATCACAATGGGGTTATCTTCCCACTTATCCATCTCAACAAAGAGCTTGTCAAGCGGATTTACCTGATTCGAATATTTATCAGGCAATAGCTTCTGCACATTGTCAAAGAAGAGAATACCATCCTTGGCCTTCTTGATGTTGTCATCCCATTTGTCGACAAAGCGCTGGTAGTCAACGGCATCTACCATTGTAAGCTTTGGCTTTTCAATGATTTTATGCTGATAGAAGTAATCGCGCAGTATCTCTGCTAATGCCGTCTTTCCCGTTCCCGTTTCTCCTATAACGATGGCGTTGACGGAGATGCGGACATTTGCGATATCCTTACGAGAACGAAGAAACGTATAAGTATCGACAATAGTCTTCAACTGCTTCTTCACTTCATCAAGACCTACCAACTTATCGAGCAAATCCTGACTTACAAGCGGCTGACCACACCACTTGCAGAACTTGGCAATGCTTCTATTTTCTTTATGACATTTCTCGCAAACCATTATTCTACATCTCGTTCTAATTGCTTAAATATTGCAGAGGGACTGGTCCTCATACGATCAACATTTGGATTGCTGACATTAAGAAGACTCGGACTGAAAATGATAAAATCAAGGACAAAGATCAGCACCAGCACACTCCAAAGGATATAGTGCAGCACACTCTCTCCACTAATGGAGCGAACCTGATCCGTCACATCATTCAACAAACCGAATTTCGAACCCTTAAATCTGTATGATTTTGTCTTGAACGTGTAAAACAGGGGTTCAAGCAATGATGACTTGATATCATTCTGAAGAACTTCAGAAATCAGTTTACTGTCAGCTTTTTGGTCACCACGGAAGTCTGTCAGATGGCAGACTAACATATAGACCAGCGAGATAACCACGATGGTAATATTAAAGAGCGAGGGATGTGACTGCCCCATATACTTTAATATTATAATAGGTATAAAGGAGGACAGTGCTCCTAAAAGTCCCCACAGACAGGAGAACACAAAATCATATCCGCGGAAAAAGGCCCTGGTACCCACAATGACGGCAGTCATTCCTCCAAGAGGCAAACCAATGGAGAGGAACGTATGCCCCAGCAGGAACGAACGGTCCTTAACGCCAATGATCAGCACAAGAAGAAGCCACAAGCCACAAAGACCATAGAAAATCATGCGCCACATCTTCTCCTTTGCCCTGGCACGCTGCCAATTATTGCGCACTTCCTTGACTCTGGCTGAGGTCTCGTTACGGGCATCAATAAAGCGCTTGTAATATCGCTGAGTCGAATCAATATTTCCAAGTGCCATCAACCATTCCTCCAAAGCATGCTCATAGGCATATTCCTCAGAAAAGTCGGCAAAAGGATCTTCATGAAAGAATACCGACATCCATTGTGTGAATGAACCATTCCTGATTTCACCACGAAGCTGTGAATAGTTTCTGGCATCAATATTCTTTCCATCTGTCATTTCTGTTCCATCAGGCATCAGATATACTGGAGTAACTCCCAATATCCGACAGAAACGGTAGACTGCGGTCTTGACATCATAAGCGCCCAGACGCTCACGATTCTCTTCACTCTTGAAATCGAAGCAACGAGTATGTTCACCATACAACTCAGTCCAACCATGAAGTTGGGCATAATAGGTAAACCTTCCTTCAAGTGCAACAATATCCTCCATCTCGTCGGCAAACTCTTTCTCGCTCAAGTGCTCAGCATTCTTCAGACGCTCACATAGTTGTTCGCCAACCTGAATTGGAGTGAACGCACTACCCAGATCGTATGCTGCCTCACGATCCAGATTGTATAGCACCTTATAGGCCAATGTCTGAGAGTATGGCTGATCCTTTGTCATAATACGAAGACTCTCACAAGCCATACGGTCCTCATGGCTATACATCCATGAAAGCAAACGGCCGTCTGACAAACTGTGCCAATCATCCTCTGTCAAAGTCTCCCTACCATAGGTCTTAACGATACCCTTCAAATCTGACGAGGGATATTTAGCCAACAGCGGGATCTCAGGATCAATCTCATAAACCAAACGCATGATAGCGATTCTGAGATCTTTCTTGTCTGTTGTATGAGTGAAATAAGAACGCAGACGATCCACATCACATTTCGTATGTGACTCCAGATAGAGGAACAGCGAATCGTTGGGATTTGTCAACAACAGCCCGTATTCACTCTGATAGCTCAACAGCGAGATGGCCATACTGTGAATATCGTCACAGAGGTTTCCCTTTACATCTTTATAAGGATAGGTGGGCTCCATCACATAGACTGCTGCTAACAGACCTGCCTTCTGGTCAACAGGATAACGGTTCACTACGATATCCTTGACAATCGTACTCAGTTTCTCGTTACCACACGACTCCAACCAAGCACTGATTTTACCATTATACAGATAGCCAATAGCCACCTTTTCGTTATCCAACAGCAAAGGTACTAATTCATGGATGTTATCTGCCACCAGATTCTTGTCTGGATCGACGATGAAACTCTTATATTTAAGGAATGGCGAAGAGATATCCACTTTTGGACTTCCACCTTCAAACCACTGCTCAACTTCATCATATCCCCAACGGTTCATGGGATTAACCACTGTCAGACCCTGTACGATCATACGCACACGCTCTGGCAGTTCCTTGATATGAGGAATGCGGCCTTCATTCTTCTGGCGCATCATAATGCGCTCATTCGAACTCATCGGGTTCTCACCCAACCAAAGAGCCATCAGACACATACCCAGAGAATAGAAATCTGCTGCAGGCGACACCTCCACCACGCCGTCGATGACATCAGAATACATCTCTGGAGCAGCATAGATGGGAGTACGAGCCTGAGTGGTCTTATGCGATTTTCCGTCCTGTTCCAATATACTGGAAATACCGAAGTCGCCAAGCACCAGTTCTGTATGCTCCTTATCGCGGAAGAAGAAATTACTTGGTTTGACGTCCTTATGCAGAATATTACATCCGTGACAATAAGCCAGCGCTGCAGCACCCTGCAAGGCAATACGGCGGAACCTGTCAATATCACCATTCAACTTATACTCTGCTATGGTTCCTCCACGAAGATACTCCATCAGTTCATAATAGCGATGCTTGCCGTCTACATAGGTCTTGCCATAGTCGAATACATGGACAATCATCTCAAAATCAAAGTTCAGAACAATCTGAAGTATTTTCTTATTGACGTCGAAACTTGGATAATATATTTTCAGGACATATTCCTCATGATTACGCTCCACAAGAAAGATCTGGGCCTCGCCTGAGTTGTCACTCAAGCACTGGATCTTATGATAATTGACGCCCTTAAGGATGAAGTCATCATCAAATACCGCTTCCTGATGCGATTTCATCCCATCTGCCCTGACGGTTCCGCTCATGTCTTCAGAGACAGGCATTTCTGCAGGACGAATAGTACCATCCAACGTCGCAGGACGGATGGTTCCATCTAATTCTGCAGGCCGAACGGTTCCATCGAGTTCTGCAGGCCGAACAGTCCCGTCGAGTTCTGCTGCAGGACGGATTGTTCCATCAAGTCCCTCTGGACGAATGGTAGCATCATCGTTGATTGCATTTCCGCTATCGAAGGTTCTTTCCGTGCTCATTTAAATGTCGTCTTTAATTTCCTTTTTCGTATTTTTACCAAGTATAATCCACTTTCCTCCCATCTGCGGTTTTGCACATCCGCAAGGACTTGAATGGAGTGCATGCTTGAAATTACACTCCCATGCTAATCTGACACCCTGAGGCTTACAAGCCATTGCATAATTGCGCACCTGAGCAGGCTTCGTCTGAGACTGGATAGCCATCTGCTCTAGAAGCTCTGCGAGCCTATTAATACGTTCCTGCTTCTTGGCATCGTATTCTTCCTGACTCATACGCTTATTCTTAGGTTCTGGGATAACTGGATTGGCTACACCACGATCCTCCGCCAGGAGTTTCAGCACACGTTCACGGAGTTTAATATTCTTCTGATCACGAAGCACTTCACGCTCAGAGCTATATGGGAGTTTCATCTCAAGTTCCTGTATCTCAGAAGCCAGGCGCTGCATCTCCTTGAACTCGGGAGTCTCTCTGACGCGCTCCATCAACTGACGGGCTTCGTCAGTCAAGGCTGTTCCGCACTGCTTACAGAAAGAGAAATCGTTCAACGTACGACAAACAGGGCAAACGATTCCGCCTCGCGGACTGCCACACTCAGGACAGAATGCCTCATGGCCTGTAAGCTTAGCGCCACAGAAGGAGCAGACGTCCTTTCGAATATAATGGCGACAGGTCTCACAAAAATCCGCATCAGGCTCAATGGCTGCACCACAATTAGGACAGGTTGCCATACCGATGGGATTACCACAAGATGCACAGAACATGGCTTCAGGTTCGTTCATCGTGCCACAATGAGGGCACTGAATACCCTTTGCTGAATGCATTTGCATCGCCTGCTGAGTCTGCGTCTCATTTGTCCTCTCACGAGTCAACTGTTCACGCTGCAACTGCTGAGAGCCGCTGCCTGCACGTTCTGGATTCAGAGTAATATCATTCATAAAACAAGTAATTAACTTAAGTTAGGTGCAAAATTACGAAAAAAAACTTAATGAACAAAAAAAAACCGCCGTAAATTTACATTTACGACGGAAAAAACTTCTATTTTTAGACAAAATTACCACAATTGTAAGCGTTCTGACTGCGGAATGTACATTTTATCGCCCTCTTTCACACCAAAAGCTTCATACCACGCATCAATATGTGGAAGAGCTCCATTCACACGCCAGCGGCCCAATGAGTGGGGATCGCTCTTGGTGCGGTTACGAATCTCTTCTTCTGTAATATTACCAGCCCAAACGCCAGCATAGGCATGGAAAAAGCGCTGATC
>ODAI013659879.1_pt1 | contig 22545 bp, 22 predicted proteins | sample 1539321 | NCBI WGS metagenome assembly ODAI01 (sample SAMN02144231, study PRJEB22623) | gut metagenome | biome: sheep rumen | host: Ovis aries | place: New Zealand | reverse complement strand
TTCAGATTGGCCGCCGCAGCTGCCATCAGCTTAACAGGCTCTAGAGTACTCTCCAATCCTGCTGCAATCACCACGTAATCGTATCCACCACTAACCTGTGATAGATGTGAGATATCCACAACATCTGCCTTTATTCCCACATCCTCAAATACAAAAAAAAGCACCTCAAAGGCAGGGAAGTTCCCTGTGATTAGAAGTGCTTTTCCATTCTTTTTAAAGTTGTACCACGCGATTAGCCCCCGCGCTAAATCACGTACTGAATCTGTTGTTTTCATACTCACTCCCGCTATGTAAATAAACCTTTATGTGTAATAACTGTTTTTTAGTCCCCCTTCAGATAAAACTGCATTATCAAATTTAATATTCCGATGATATATAAAAGACCATTTCTCTTGACTTTAAGTCGATTCTAATACAATTTTATGCTTAAATCACTTTCAACTCTTCTTAATCACCATTTTATAGCACGATTAAGTAGAGTTGAAGCGTTTCTTGCTCTGTCGAAATATATGTTTCAGGTATTTTCAAAAAAGTGGTTGATAAATGGGTTCTACATAAATCCTCCCTTTAGCGTCACTTAATATAGTATCTATTTTATAATTATTGATTTCTTTTATAATGGTTTATAATTACCACCATTCGTTCACTTTCTTTTATAATGGTTTATAATTTTGTTTTTATTTTATAAAAGCCTTTTGAGGATACCAATGATTCTCATAGGCTATACCTCACCTCATCACTTAAAAACAAAACATTTTCTATTCCCAGTCTCTGCATATTTTGAAGCATTTCATACTGTTTTTCCTCTTTTACAGTGATAATAAAAATCGTATTATCACCACTACCTTTAAACTCATCAATTTGTTTAACAGGTATACCATCTTTTTCATCTTGATTATCGGATTTTGATGTTACTGCAAATGTGAGCTGCGATTTTTGAACTCCCCTGCTTACCAAATCATCCTTAACTTTACTTCCTACAACACCTGCTCCATACAAAACTATATTTTCATATGAGGTAGCTTTTGTAAGAATAGCATCTTTATACACACTAGCATTCATAGTTCCTTGCCATAGCCTGATGTCAAAAATCTTTTTTCCTGTTTTTTTGTAAAATGCATCTTTGTCCTTTAATATTTCATGTGCTATAGCGACTGCTTCGTCATCCCAGATTGAAGCATCGAAGTCACCACGATTATCGTTTATACGAAGTCGATTTGTTATTTCCTGTAAAAATGCATATTGATAGGATGGAGCAGAATCATAATAATTTTCTAATAATATTCTAAAGAAAAGCCTTGAAGCTATTGGTTCTAAACTTCTTACATCCATCCTTTCCTCAATATATTTTTCAATACAATTTATTTCTGTGCATAATTTGTCTAACTTACTTACCATTTTTACTGATGAATTGGGATTAGATGTACGATAGAAATAATACGCATGGTTTGTTAACATGATTTTTTTTGCATTCGCATATACTTTAAATGCAAAAGATACATCTTGAAATGATGCTCCTGGAGTCTCATTAAACCTAATATCGTATTTACGTATGAATTCTGCACTGTAAATTGCACTCCATATACTTTGCATTTCCAAGAAAATTTGTGCATAATCCATCGGATTAAGTATTCTTTCATATGGATAATTATAGATAAAATTAGCTTTTTCAGAATTCTTGGAGAACTCGGTATATAACAAGAAAGCCCCTTTGACCAAATCCGTCTTAGAGCTTTCTATCATATTTACCATATCTTCCATCATTTTAGGCGCAATAAAATCATCACTTTCTACAATTGCAATATATTGCCCTTTTGCATTATCCAAGCCAACATTCATTGTATTACCATACCCTGTGTTGGGCTTGCTAATTAACTTAAAACGATTATCTAGCTTAAGATATTCTTCAATAATGTCTTGAGATTCATCTGTAGAACCATCATTCAAACATAATATCTCCATATCGTCCATGGTTTGTGCATGAAGTGAATCCAAGCATTGATTTAGATATTTTGCTACATTGTATATTGGTACTAATACTGATAATTTCATATTAATAACCTCAAGCATTAACAATATTTCTGTGCTTTTCAATAACAAATTCAATTTCCCGCTCAATGTTATCTCCTAAGGTATCAAGCGTGAAATATTTTTCATATGTTGTTCTTGCGTTAATTCTCATTTCGTCCAAATCTTCAAAATTATTTATCGCATATTGCATTTTTTCAGCCAATGAGTCTATATTACCAGCCTCACTGATAAATCCATTAACCCCATCTTCAATATAATCAGCTATTCCTGTACCATCAGTTGTGATACATATTTTTGAATTCATCATACCTTCAATTATAGTTAAAGATAGAGATTCTATATATGACGGGCACACAACAATATCTATATCCTCATATAATATGGAAAGCTCTTCTTTTGATACTTCTTCTTTCAAATAAATATTTTTGCTATTATTTGCTATTTTTTGCAATTCCACAAAATAATCATCATTACAAAGCCTTCTCCCAATAACCCAATAATCTATATTACTATTGCATATCTTCTCTGTTGCTTTTAAAAATCCAAGTTGATTCTTATCCTCTCTAACATATCCAATAGTTGCAATTATTATCTTCGTATTTTTTCTCTGCCTTTTTCTGCCTGTATCTTGAATCCCAGGTGGCATAGAGCTGATAGTTTTTCCAAAACTATTTTTAAATGCATTAGCAGCTCGTTCACTAACTGCTAAAATATTAATTTTATCTAGCCATTTACTATCTTCAAAATCAGAATTAATTCCTACAGCATTGTGATAAAAATCTATACCCCTGTTGTCTTCGCTTTCATGAATCCACCATATTGTTGGAATCTTGCTATGCGTAAAATAGGCAGCACGTATTGTTAGAAGAGTGTTTGCTATAATCATGTCATATTTCTGAATAAATGTATAATCGCGTCCCCCAACATATGGAAATGATTTTAATATATATATGTTTATTCCAATCGTGTTGAAAAAGGCAATTCCCTCTTTATTCGCACTCCCGCAAGCAATATCAACTTTATATCCGCGTGAAATAAGAATCTTCCCAATGTTATAACATGCGATGGATCCACCATGAAATCCTATATCTGGATTTATTATTAGTATCTTTTTATTACCAGTATTTACTCCATCAGCTTTGTATTCGTCAATGCATCCCTGATTAACAATTATTTGTAACTCAGGCACTGAAACTATTTTACTTTTCTTAACACCATTATCGATTAAAGCTTTTTTTATTTCATCATAATCATTTGGGATAATAACTACATAATCGTATTTTATATATTGAATATTTTCTGGCGGTATAATATCAAATTCATATACAGAAGATAGTGACTCATAATTCTTATCTGAATATATAATTTGTTCCTTTGCCAAAAGCTCTTTTATACTTTTTCTATTATTTCTGAACCTTTGTCCCAGTCCATATACAACAATTATCATAATTACATCCCGTCTACTTCACCGTTCTTATCTATCTGTATTTTTTTTATTAAGTAGGCTTTCAAATCACTAATTGTAAAGTAATCTAATCCTCTTTTTTTCCCAGTTTTTTCTATAGTCTCAGATATTTCATCTAAGTACTTCGTTGACATAATCAATATTGGATATTTTTCAGCAATAATGTTGCTCGTGGCAATAGTCAACTCATTGCCTCTATTTTCAACTATTTTTTTATCATATAGATTAACAATATTAATTCCTAAAACCGAAAGAAACGATTTATTATTTTCATACTGCTTTCCTAATCCCCAAATAGAGAAGCTTTTGCTTTGACTGATTTCTCTTATAATTTTATCTACACAAATATCTCCTGTTTTTAAAATACGTTCTAATACCAACCCCATATACCACTTGTCTTGGCCTATTTTTTCTAGCTCAATCTTTTCTTCATCGGATAAGTAGTATCCATATTTTTCTATAATAGGCCACCATGATTTGAATTTATATTTGTACCATCTATGTGTTCCAAAGGGTAAATGATTTTCTATATCATCATAGATACCATTAATATTGAACTCGATTGAAAATTCAAAGGCTTCTTCTTTAGAAGGTAATATAAATATTTCACCTTCCTGTCTTAATTCTTTCATAGCATATGCTATGAATTTATCTTCATTTTTTAATATTTCCTTCTTTGCCTCTTGAGTTTCTTTAGCCTCAATAATAGAAATTATCCTTTTTTTATATTTCAATAGTTCAAGCATTGAATCTATTTTTCTTAATGAAAATCCACCATTCCCAATACCACCATTTAGCTCAGGCCAAATTATTTTTGGAACTGGTGCACCAATGTAATCATATCCTCTATCACAAAACTCTTCCAATTTATCACAGAATACAAATGCATCTAGCTGATATAAAAGAATATATTCGTATTCTATAAATCTTTTATAAAAATCACTGCTAAGACATAACTGACTATAGCCTTCTATGTTCTCAAAAAATTTATCATCAAAATATATTATTTTATATTCTTCATTTTTAATTACATCAATTTCTATAATTAGTTTTTTAGGACATACTAAATAAACATCATATTTATTTAACACTCTAAATAACTGAGTAATTGATATTTTTTCTACTTTACTTAATTCATTTTTATAGATTGGAATAGCTATTGCTGCTTTCTTTTTTTTCATTTTTATCGCTTAATTAAGATAACAGAGTTTCTCATACTTACTACTGTTTCTGTATTTTCAATGATTTTCCTTATCGAAGGCATATATTCACTAATATCTTTTGATTCAGTATATAACGTTGAATTGCCTACAACTCCACTACATATGGCTTCAATAATCCTATAAGCAGATACATCATTATCCGAATATGATTTACTTAATGGATAAAAACTGGTACATATATCTTCAAGAATGTATATACCCCCAGATGGTAAAGTTGGGAACAATTTAAATAGAGCATTAATTTGATGACTCCACATATGAGAGGCATCATCTACAATAACAGTTGGCTTTAATTCTTCAATAAAATCTATTGACGAATCCTGTCCTAAATCTTTTATATAAATCTCTATTCCTTCATTCTGATATTGCTTACAGCTATCATTAATATCAATACCTATTATTTTAGCTTTGCTAAAAAAGCGTCTCCACATCTTAATACTAGCACCGTGAAAAACCCCTAGCTCAACAAATGTTATTTCTGAGTCCTTATATTTATTTAAAAAGAATTCATATTTGTTGCAATAATTATGACCAACACTTGATTTATCTGTACCTTCTTCTTCACCTATTGATTGTAAAATAGTATTATCTGAGAAATATCCCGTACTTCGGCTATAAGACACAAGTTCCGTTTCTGAGTAAAAATACCATTTATTATGCACTCTATCGAATTCCACAACATTTTTATATTTTGATACCATTGCTCGAACTTCCGCAAGATTCTTATCATCATATATACCAATAATAACAATGTCAGAATCCCCTACTTGATGCTCCGAGAACTTGAACACATTTATATCTTTATTCATTGATGAGGCCACATAATACTCATCACTTACAATAAATCCTTCTATAGTGATGCCTAGTTCTCTAAACTTTTCAAATAGATATAATCCATATGCACCTGTTCCATAAATATATATATGTGCATATTTATTTGCCATTGCCTGAAATTCATAAATATTAGTTAGAATCATTTGCCCCCCCTAATCAAACATTGATTATCCTTTAAAGATTTAATACTTCTTTATTAATTCCTTTAAAAATAATATTTCCGTCTAATAGACATTGAATAAGCGATGAAATAACATCTATAATACCCCCATAATTAACATCATTTGAAATATAAGTATTTTTCAAATAATCACATACTCCTTCTTGAATTTCTTCTATGGCTGCTTTTTCCTCCTCACTCCTTGAATCTGTATCTAAAATCACATTTGTATCATCAAAAAATAAAAATTTTCCTTCAAAAGATGACATTACTCTTTCAATTCGTTCTTCACATCTTTGAATGTACCTATATTCCGATTTAACATTATCTTCATCGATTTTGTACAAACTTTTTACTTGAATAGGGTAATTGCATTCTATAACTTGATGCATGTAATAGAATCCCACTAAATTTTCAAACATATCATCTATTAAAAATTGCGTAGTTCCCTTAGCATAAAACTCACAAAGCCAATTTATTTTACTTGTATTTACTTCTATGCTTTTCAAGTATTCTTTATATCTTTTTCTAGCTTTCTCCTTATTCGGTTCTATTTCCTTGAAATCTTTAAGCTCTTGTTTTTTGTCCTTATAAATCCTATTAACAATATCTATCTTTTCTCCATTAGTACAGAGATTTATTGCGCCTGTTCTAGATATATATAAATATCTAGCATCAGGCAATTTATATTCTGGATACTTCTCGCGTATATTTTCATAGAGTTTATACGGAAGGAATCCATCTCTAGCTGCAAAAAGTATCTTTTCATCATTAGAAAAATTATTGATGCTTGATACCAGTTTCTGCAAATAATCGTACATAATTGGATAAATAAACACTTTTCCAAACTTATCCCAACTATCTATTACCATTTTTCCCTTATATTTATTTATCTCAAAAGGACTATTAAAAAGAACTGAAATTATATTCCCAACTACTAAATGCGCATAACTACTATTATTCTTAAATACATTCCTTATGTATGTAATTTTTGCCATATCCAAAGCGGTAAACACTTTATATGTATCAATTTGTTCCTCCTCAGCTTTTTTTATATCAGATTCATAATTATCTCCAATATGAAGACAATCACTAGTTTTATTTATATTAAGAGTATCTAAATAGTATTTAAATAAACCTTTTGATTCATCCTTCCTTTTCCCCACATCACAAGATACAAATATCTGATTGTATCCATTGACACCATTATTGTCCAAAATTTCTTTAAGTATATCTTTCTGTAAATACATATCCGAAATTAATGTGACATTTTTTCTTTTATCTATGGCATATTTAAACGCATCAACCATTTCCTCTCTTGCAATAATCACTTTTTTTTCAACATTTATCTCACATTGCATTATAAGTTCTGCCTGATTACAGGTTAAATTTAATTCATTTTTTAATCCATTATATATTTCTTCAAGAGTTTGATATTTTGACTCAGCGCCTTTTTCAATCCTTTTTTCTTTAAAACTATCAATATAAATTCCAAATTTCCTAATTTCCTTCTGAACAATATCAAATACATCTTCTGGATACAAAACTCGGCGCATTAATAAAGTGTCAAATATGTCAAAACTAATATATTTATGTTTGTCTATCAATTCATATAATTTTTCCTTGGAAACACTGGATATTTCAATAATTTTCTCAAGATTATAATTTGCCCACGTATAATCTTTTATGCTTACTCCGCTATTATCTAAAACATCCAAAAAAACATCTTGCGCTTGCTCCTTAATTCTTTCATAAATATCCCTATAATTCGACTCTAAAGAGCATAGGATTAATAAATTAGATTCTTCTTTTTTTAAATCGCACCAATCAATTATTTTTATTCCTTCAAACGTACCCGTTTTTTTATATCTATCCATTACGCCAATTATGTTTAATGACTTGTACTCATTTATAAATCTAGACGCTATTACACCTGTACCATATATGACTATATTATAATTTCTACAGTTTTCTAAATTCATATCAGAAAATATTGATTTCATGTTAACCATTTACCTTCCATCCATCTCATATTGGCTTAGCAAACAAATCATTATTATATAATAGAAAAATCTCTAGACGTTCATTTTCATTCCTTCCTCTTCTTACCCCTCGAAATTATCACTGAACAAATTCGCTTTGTATATTTTCTCAGAAAAGAGTTTTTTTAGAACAATATTAAACTCTTCCATATAATCAATTTTCATATCTATAGCCATTAAATATATTTCTTTTAATGTTCTATACAATAATAAAAGATCCTTCTTTGATAGCTTTGAAGGATTAGTCTCTGGAAAAGAATAATTAAGAATATCAATTTGCTCTTCATTCAATATAAAACCACTCATTCTTAATGAATCTACCCGCATATTTGAATATATGCGTTCACGCTCTAATCTGTTTAAGGTCTGCTGTTTCTTTGTTTCATTATTATCATGAATTCTATATTTGATTAAATACTCATCAATTGACGATATTTTTCCCACCTTAGAACTTTCGATAAAAAACTGATAATCTTGCATCCCTAGATATCCATCTCTATATCTAAGGTTGTATTTATCAATAAAATCTCTTCTCATCATAGTTGTGCCATTTCTAAAATCTAGACACTTGAACAGTAGCCACGATTTTATATAATTAGGATTATTTCTTGGCATTCCACCGAATGTTCTATGTGATCCATCAGCATTTATATCTTCAGATCTTCCGCCAATTATATCTATATCTTTATGATTTTCTAAATAATCTATTTGATATTCCAGCCTTCTTGGAAATGCTATATCATCATCATCCATTAATGCTATGTAATTACCCTTAGCTATTTCTATAGCTCTATTTGTACTAAATGCGATTCCTTTGTTGTTCTCATTTCGCTCAAGTACTATTCTCTTATCTGTAAAACTTTTGATTACACTATAAGTTTCATCTGTAGAAGCATCATCAACAATTATAAGTTCAAGATTACTATAGGTTTGATTTAAAATTGATAATATAGCTTCTACTATATATTTCTCAGCATTATATGCTGGCATTACTACACTAACAATTGGTTCACTCATTCCTACTCACCTTCTCGCATTTGCTCCGCTGCTGGTATTGGAAAATTCTTTGCATTAGCCCCATTACAATATCTGCACATATCTAAATACCCTTTTTCTGAATATCCCAAATTATATTCAAGAAATATACGTTTACCATTTGAATTACTATCTAGTTGTTCTAAATCTAAACAATCTACTGGATTATAGCCTTTATGATTCATATTTTTTCCTGCAGTATGTGCCATAACACAATAGTAATACTTGCTTCCTTGGATTTCTCTGCATGGTGTCTTACATGCATCAAAATGCTTTATTAATTCTTCCTTATCATTCCCATAATCAGCATTTTCAAAGCCATAATCCATCCACTCAGTTTCTTCATTCCCTAAAACATAAGAGACACCATACTCCTCTAATTTTCCTATTAGTTGTTCATGCCGTTCTTTTAATCTATGTAATTGTTTCTCATAATTAGATATCCTAATTAGCATATTATATTTTTTGCAATTCTCTAGTGTTTTCTCATTTGGAATGATTGTTCCATTAGTTGTAATGCTAAATATATTAATACTATTTCTATATTTTTCCCCTATATAATTAATTACCTTATCAATATTTTTGTATAAGAAAGTTTCTCCTCCTATTAAAACAAACTCTTCGCAATAATCTGTATACTTAAAAAAATAATCTGCGCTCTTAAAAGCTTCGACAAGTGGTAAATCTGTCACATCATTATTAACATAGTTACAACCATGTGCACATTTTTTACACCTGAGTGTACATCTTTCAGTTAAAGATATTTGTGCTAATGGTATATAAACAGCATCTACGCTATGTACAGCTTTCCGATATAATTCAGCAATAAATATATCGCTATGTACTATATAATCAACACCTTTTCTCAATCCCGCTTTTTCTATCTGATCTATAATCTCACGCTGATATCTTAATCCTAATGTTAAAACTATAAGTTCCTGCGTTCTCTTTTCCTTCATTTCTTCAAAAGACCATATTGGCACTCCATTCAATTCTTTTCGTGCATCATTATTATCAACATATGCTTTCAAAAAACCTGATTCTTTTCCAATATGCAAATATCTAGAACCTATTTCTCCTGCACCCCAGAAAATTAATCCTCCTGACATATCGAAAAAATCTATTTTTTCATTTCCAGGATTGTTCCATTCCATAACTTCTCTCCTTATGAATTTAACGCTAATTTATCTACGTTAAAGGAATAAATACTACACCATTACAATTTTTTCTTTTGGAAATCCTTTATATACAAGTTCCTCCGCGATTTTTTTTTGCATATTCTTTGACAATACTGCAATTATCAAATAATCCACATCTTCATCAAATATATTTTCTGGATTACACACTTTATCATTGGGGTTAATATAATAATCTTTATCAACCCACATGATTTTTTTACAATATGATAATTGCATCAGTTGTTTGTAATAGTCATTACCTACTTTTCCTGCACCATACAATACAATTGATTTTCCTTTTTCTATCAAATTAAATGGAAACAAATATCGAATAAATCCCCCTGATTTATTCATTGCTATTTGTCTTTCTTGTATTAAAGATATATATAATTCCTCTACCTGTTTTAACATGTTACAATCTTTAGAAAAAAAATAATGTAATGCTGAATACAAGTTATATACTCTATCAAAATAGTCTTCCTTTAAATAGTATGGAGCAATTGAACCCATATCCCTTTTTCTATGATGATAATATATCTTATCAACTATAACTAGCGATTTTGCATGTAGAATAGTAGGATAAGCTAATAAGATATCATCACCTATATCTAAATCAATATTCCTTATCCCTATCAAAAGACTCTTTATTAAATCCTTTTTTATGATTTTCACACACAATGAGGGATCCATACCTGGTTTTCCTTTCTGTTCATCCCAAATCATTGTAGGAAAAATTTTATCATTTATTTCTTGTTGTCTATATATCCCTGCGTCATAAGAGCAATATTCTTTTGCAGAATTATTTTCGTCATAATACCTTGATATTCCAAAACATATCATATCAATTTGATTGCCCATATATTCCTCTGCATATTCAAATGAACTACTGTCTATAAAATCATCCGCATCTATGAATGTTATATAATTATATGTACTTGCACAAATTCCATTCATCCTTGCAATAAGGGTTCCTTCATGCTCTTTATGGATAACTCTTACTCTATTATCTTTTTCCATCCACAAATCACATTTTTCCCCACTGGTATCAGTTGATCCATCATCAACTATTATTACCTCAATATCTTTTTTGGTTTGTAATAATATACTACTTATACATTCATCTATGTATTTTTCTTCATTATACACTGGTACAACAACTGATAATTTCATATAATTACTCTCTTTCAGGTATTGCATACATTACAGTATCTCCCCACGAAAACAATTGATGTTCGAATTCTAAGCGATAATTCGGATATAGTTGGAGAACTTTTAATGGTAAACGCCATATATCACTTCGTTTATGATATATACTTAATGCTAAAATTGGTTTATCCCTCAATATACTATTTCTTCCTCCTTCAATAGCTGCCTCCTCTGCACCTTCAATATCCATTTTTATAAATCCAACTTTATTATTTAGTAAATGATGATCTATAGTTGTAACTTCTATTTTAGCGCTACCCAATTTATCTATTTTAGCCCCAGGGCCGCCTTCATTGAAATTTATGTCTCCCATTTTATTGGAAACTCCTTTTTGAAATAACCGCACTTTCTTATTATTTTCTAATACACTTTTACAAATATCATAGTTTTTCCTATCAGGCTCAAATGCATGGACTTGAACATCCTTTGTTTTAAAAAAACTTATTGCATTTAATGAATCTTTACCGTCATAACAACCAATGTCTAAAAAAATACCATTGCACTTATCGATTCCAGATAAACACCTCTCATCAAAATAAATGTTTCCAAACCACACTTTTTCAAATAATGTTAGGCATAATATTTTTTCTTCATCGAACCCAGCTGAAACCAAATATTTCTTTATATCTTCATATCCTCTTTTATTGGATATTACTATAATCTCATCTTTAGCTATCAAATTGTTTACTATCTCAAGTCCATATATTGGTATTTGGTTGAGTTGACCTTTTTTTTCGATATCTATATACCCTTTCCATTCTATATCATCAAAAATCTCAACTAATAAATTTCCTCTTTGTCCGGCACCATAAATATATGCACCATTTTTTATTCTTTCTTTGAAATCTGAAATCTTATTATTTGTTTTTATCATATTCCACAGATATTTTTCGTCCATAGATAATGAATACAAAAGCCTGCTTTCAAATATTAATCTTGATCTACTATCTCCAATATGAGAAAAAATAAATTCCAATTCATCTACGCTCGGTAATATTAATTCATCTTTATTACTGTCACATGGAAAATAATTCTTCAACTTGTCACCTTCCAATCTTTTAACGACTGATTATTTTTTTAAAACGGACGCTACAACCAAAGGATATTGCTGATCATTATATACGAAGTCTTCTCTTGACAATTGTTCCTGACACATGCCATATATATGACACATCACAGTCTTAATGTTTCCATAAGACTCAACTTTAATTCCTTCATTTTTAAAACCAACATGGCTAGCCATTTCCTGCATAGTCTTTGATGTTATTCGCCAATACTCTCCCCAATTATTGTAATCGCCTATGCTAACCTGACTAATTCCATGTATTGTGATTAACGCTGTTCCATTTGGTTTTAATAGTTTATAGATATTTAACATAGCCGATTCTATATCAAAAATCATCTGTATAGTTTGCGTGCATATCAGACAATCAACCATTCCTTCTTCTATACCTTCACCTGTAGCTAGATTACCTTTAATTGCACCATTCCATCCATTAACATGTAATGTCATTTTACTAGTGATATCATGACCAAATCTCCTCGTATATGTATCATCAGCAATTTCCATCACATCGCCACATATAACGTGCTTATTATCTTCTAAAAACTTCTCAATATAATATCTATCTATAGGTGTGCCGAATTCATGGCCGAAGCGTCTACTATATGGCTCACAAGACATTTTCTTTAACTCACCTATTAAAGCGTTATTCTCTTCTGATATCCTTATTAATTCTTCGCCGTAATCACTAGCATTATTTATATATATTTTTTTAGAACCACGTAATAAATACAACTTTCTATCTAATATTCGTAATTCATAACTATTATCTAATAGAATTTTTTCTCCACTATCAAAACAAGGCGCAATACTTAAACCAAAAATAATTCTTTTCGAATCTACTCCTAAATCTAATAATTGATACGCCATATCAATAAATGCAGTGTTAGAAGCCATCAATAGTATTACTGAATCACTATCAAATACTCCTAAATCATTAGGGTGTCTCACCGGCAAATCCTCATCCTTATCAATTCCAAATTTTGCCGATGGCTTGTTGTCCAAAAAACCTATTATTTCATAGTCTTTCTTTAACGATTTAAGCTTATATTTATAATATTGTCCTCTTCCAAATACTACTGCTTTTACTTTACTCATATTTGTTTAAAAAGACCTTTCGAACCCTTTCTGAAGCTTCATTTTCCTCTTGTGTAGATGAACTATACTTTAAATCTATTACTTCCATATTTCCCAATCGATTATACGTATGTATTCCTGTGTAATTCCTATCAGATTTTACGTTTGGCTTTATATCAGAAGCATCTATCCTATATATTTCATGTTCCCTATAGCAAGGCCAAACTGAATCAATCTCGTAAAAAATTAATCCACTACCATACCCATTGGCACAATTCTGTCCAACTCGTATATATTTATCATCTTCAACTATAACTTTTCCACCACAACGTGTTCCTTCCAAGCTATTTGATAAATAGATTCTTTCAGTTGCTATTCCGTTATTAATCTTGTATAACCAGCCAATTCCATTAGGTGATACTTCCCCCTTTTCAAAAGTAAACATATACTTTTGTCCATCTTTATATGTAAAAAAGGTCGAATCACAAAGTTCTTCATTTATAACAATTGATCTTATTTTAACCCATTCATTAGGAATCTTATTCAATTCATACAGTGCTACCTCTTCCAACTGGTATGATTCTGGCACCATAAAGAGTTTATTATCATTAACAAAAACATTCGGATAAGAAAGGTGCCAGTGCTTATCCATTGAAATAGTCCATGGAGTCATATCCCCATTCCTTTTTATTTTTCTGTAGGCAATGACCCCGTTTCTTTCTGACTTATATAGAAATATTTCTGCAAACAAATATATTTCTCCACAATAATCGACAAGGAATGGATCAGCTGCCCATCCATAAGTAGGATTTTCAACTATTTTAAATTTATCATTTTTGCTATATCTAATTGCTATCTCAAAGTGATTAAATTCTCTCATTTTATATATCTCTATTGTTGATATAAATCTTGAATGTTCTTAATCTCTGACTCGGTATCAAACCCTTTTTCTCTTAATTTACAAGCACATATACTCCTATCTATATTCCCTCCATCTTTTATAATCTCATTTACCCATTCGCTTATATCCAACGGCAAATATGAAATATCATTTAATACATTTACCTCTTTCGTTATATTATTAGAAACTATACATTTGACCCCTGCACATTCTGCTTCTAACAAGGAAATTGGGAAGCCTTCATAAAAAGATGGCATTAAAAATACGTCAATTGCTTGTAAATAATTCTCAACATCATTAACCCTACCTACGAAATAAACATTCGTTGTTAACTGTAATCGGTCGCAATGTTCCTCCAATTCATACCTAAGACTACCATCCCCAACTAATAGTAATTTGTATCTTTTATCGTTATGATGAATTCTTTCAAAAATCTCAATGATAAAATCTACATTTTTTACTGGCTCTAATCTTCCAACAAATCCAATTACTATATTTCCGTCATTAAATCCATACAAATCACGTACTTTTTTTCGCATTTGTGGAGAATATGCATATTTTTTTGTGTCAATAGTATTATGTATTATTTTTATACTATTCCTAGAAATTTGAGGCTCAAATAGCCAATTAGAAACTTCGTTAGAACAAGCCCAAAAATCTGTTGCAATGTCTCCATTTAAACTTTCTTTTACTTTTTCATGATTCTTAACAAGTTGTTCTGGACTTAATTTATCAGTTTTTGTTTTTCCAGCACTTATACCAGAGCTATGACCATGAATTATTATTCTATTAATCCCTCTTTCTTTTGCCAATTGTTCAACTATTGTAGATTCCCAAAATGAAGTATGTACTTCTATAACGTCATAGTTATTATTTAACACAGTGTTAAATTCATCTTTAAAAGCTTCGACGTCGTCATTTGGGTGATGTTTTAATTGATATACAACAGCCCCAGATTCTATCAACTCCTTTGCAAAAGAAATGTCTTTACTAAATGTAACAAAATCAAACTGTATTATTGATTTATCAATATATCGCCATACATTTAGAATATATTGTGTTCTCCCTCCCATAGAGGATGCTATAGTAAACTGTAATACTCTTATCAAAACAATTATCCTTCTATCATTACTTACAAACTACCAACGTTCCACATATATCTGTGATTGGAACTTTTGGCAACGTCTCTCCAATCTCTTTCTCGAAATCCTCTACAGCCTGTTTTACACCCTTTAAATATCCCACTTGATTATAATCATGTATCATAATATACCCCCCCTTACTAATTCTGGGGTAAAAATACTTGAGTCCTGCAAATATAGGCTCATATAAATCGCAATCTAATGATACAAAAGCATACTTAATTTCATCAGCAGGTATAGTTGAAGGAAATATCCCTTTTTTAACCACACATTGATTTGGATACCTCATCTTACTCATAACTAGTTCAACGCTTGTTTCTTTAAAATACTCCCATCCTTCAAACCAATCTTCTGATGTAAAACCTTTATCCAAATCAGTTTTTACTTCATCTAGACTAAAGCCTGAAAATGTATCAAATAAATACAATTTTCTATCTGGGAACATTTGATTCAAATATTTTGCAAACTCTCCTCGATATACACCCAATTCGGCTATATCCCCTTCTATTTTTCTGTTAATTATTTCCTCAATTATTAATCTTAATGTTCCATATCTACAAAAATCATCGACTAAAACAAATGATTTTCCAAAAACATTTAATATATTATCGCACTTGAACATATTAATTGGATTATTCATTGCACGCATTATTACATACTCTGGTTTTCTATTCTCCCAATTAATCTGTTGTTCGTATGATTCAGAAATATACTCATCATATGACAAATCAAGGATTCCCATATTTTTTGAAACATATTCATTTTTTAAGATTTTGTTGCATATAACCAATTGGTGTTTTGATATGCCCATATTTAATGCAGCATAAATTGTGTCAATATATGAATTTGCCATATATAAAATATCTATTGATGTATCAATTTTATTTATTGATACAACTGGATACCCCATATATTCTTTTTTATCCGAATTTGACAGTACAAAAAAAACTAGTTTCTCATCCTTGAACGCATGGTTTTTATAAAAATATTCAGCAACCTTACCTACACCATAAATCCCCACTCTTCTCATATATCACCATCCATTTTCTATCTACCTATATACAATCTTACTAATCTCTTATATTACAATTATTATCTATAAAGCTTACAACTATCCTACTAACTGTCTCACTCGCTCTTCCATTTTCTATAACATGGTTCTCATACATGAAAGAAGTAATTTGCTGTACATATATTGCTTCGTCAAATGTATATATATTATTTTCTAATTCATCATTGTTCTCTGCAATCTCAAATGGTAATTCCTCTCTTTTCCACATGAATTCACCACGCTTATCCACGTATTCTTTTACATCATCCGCGTAGAGCAAAACTGGAATTCCAACAAACGCGGCATCAAAAGCACAGCTTGAATAATCCGTAATTACGATATTTGATACCGCCATTATTTCAGTTAAATCAGACATTAGACTTACATCTAAAACATTATCTTTGTTATATAAGTCTTTCGCTTGTAGCTTCGCAGATATCTGTGGATGAACTCTTAATAAAACTCGGCATTTCTTTGCATATTTCTTTTCGAAAGCTTTTCTCATCCTATCAAAATCTATCGAAAAATCTTCCAGATAAACTCTTTTATTATCTTTTTGTGTACCACCTCGAAATGTCGGTGCATATAAAACAACATATTCATCCATATCAATGCCAAGTTTTTTTCTCATTGATACATTATGTTCTTGCTTACTATTAACTAAAATATCTAGCCTTGGGGATCCAACTCTTAATGTAGGACCATTGTATAATAGTTTTTTAGGATAAACTTTATCACAGTATTCAGAATTCGAAAGTACATAATCTGCTAAATTAGAATCCCATTCACTAACGCGTCGTGCTATTTCTGGGAATTTATCTCCTCTAAATAAGCCTACTGCCTTGAATCCAATTGTTGCGTGCCATGTCTGTATGTATAACTGATTTTTTCTTTTTAATGTCCCATATGGTTTCCTGTAATTATCAATCCATACTTTTGCTGTTGCTAAATGAAAAACAGTATTCCATAAATTGTCTTTTCTAACTTTTATGTAAGAGGGAAACTCTCTCATCACATCATGAGTAAGCCAAACTAAATCTAATTTTTTCCCTCTTCTATGCAGCTCTTCGGCAATGTATTTGGGATTGTCTCCATATCCTCCATCACCCTCGAAGCATGCAAATACTATTTTGTTTTTCTTTACTGGAAGCACCCACATTAGCCTAAATAATAAGCTTAATCTTTTTGCTTTTCGTTCACGTTGCTTCAAATATTTTTCTTCACTATTCAAATCAACTATGCCTTCCTTACTCCTCACATGCTTTCGGTATCTCTACTCTCAGTCCTGTCGATGAAACGCTAGGTGTATGTGGCAGATAAACTACATCAGCGCCTAGCTTTGCCAAATCTTCCTCCGTTTGTTTCCAGCGTTCATTACCTTTCCAGTCATCACCTATGAACACTGCGTCAAATCTATGTTTCTTGTAAATCTCAATCTTATCTAGTGTATCGACGATTATCACATCATCTACAGCTCTAAGATTTCTAATAATCTCAGCCCTATCCTTTTCGTTAATAACTGTCGTCTTATGTTTGTACTGCTGCACAAGCTCATCAGAATTGACCCCCACAATAAGCTTTTCGCACTGTGCTTTTGCGTTGTTTATTAAATTAAGGTGTCCCACATGGAACATATCAAAAACGCCCTGCGTATAACCGATTTTATACATGCTATCTACCTATTGTTTATATCGACCAATTTCTTTTTTGCTATTACAAAGGGCTCCGCACCTTCCGGTGCGAAGCCCTATAAAACTCCTACTATTCCTATACTCCCCACCATTCATGCAATTAAACCCCTAGCAGAAAAGCTAAATGCAGACACTTCCACAACTTAGTTTTTCTATGGTTTAATTATAGTGAATATAGGGTTTTTGTTCAATCAATTTGCGTTGAAACACAGAATTGTCACAAAATGTCTTTTATACACAACATTCAACCTATATTTACATAAAGCCATAAATCATGTATTAATTATATTGAATATGGTAGGGTTATTCAATAAATATGGGGTGTGGACACAGAATTGTCACAATGATTTCTTTATTCTCCAAACTGGCAATGTGCTACTTATAGCAATACCACAATAAATGGTCAAATCCATTCCTACTTATACCGTGCTTACAATACTACCATATATGGAATAGTTATCTCTACATTTCCCATCAAACATGTATAAGCAGGCATAGTGACAGAACTTGCTAGCAAAAGATGGATTTAAACATTTAATTTCATTTTAGTATTTTCGGCACTTTTATTTTAGTAAATTCGGATTTTTCCTCTCTTGAAAACATAAAATGAGATGGTTTCCCATCTCATTTCATGCAACCACTTATTCCTATGCAATTAGCATTTTAGCAATAGTATCTAGCTTCACCGAAGTGTTCGTTCCACTTGTCAATTATAATTTTACTATTTGCTTCTATCATTCTAAGAATATTCTTTTGTGCGCTTGTTGGTATGTCTGCTTTCCAGTCTACAACAAAGGCCTTTCCAGATTCTGTAATCCAAATCTTAGTAGCATCTCTCCTTGGTATGCCATCAGCCACATGTACATGTATGGGTTCTAGTGGTTCGCCCTCATTAGACCAAAAATATACAGTATAGTTTCCTATCTTAAAAACCTGAGGCATTCTTAAATCCACCTTTCGTTGAAAATTCCATAATCAAATGAGCATTATTTTTTATAAGTTCCTTATATTCTTCTATTTCCTCATCTGAATATCCATTTATATCTTCCCAACGATATTCCGGTAACCAACAAACCGCATTATGAAATCCATCGTTCTCATCAGGTGTCTCAATGTACACTTTGACCGTACCATCTAGCTTCATCTCAGAATGTGTAATTTCTGTTTCATCTGCTAAAGTTAAAAATGGGTACATCATCTTATAACTCCTCCGTTTTTTCGTTTTACAATTTCTCTTAATTCTTCTGGTTCAATTATTGAGTGTTTATGTCTATGAAGCATTCTATGACAATTGGAACACACGCATATCAAATCTGTCTTTGGATTTGGAATTATCTCTTGTTCTAAGGAATTCAATGGAACCCTATGATGAACTTCTATAAATCCCTCTCCCAACGTGCCATATACTTCATTGAAATCAAAACCACATATTTGACATTTCAATCCGTGTATTCGGATTGCTTCATTTCTATATCTTTTATCCCGTTCAATTCTGGTCGTATAGTATTTGGCTTTACCACCTTCCGTTTTATCATAAACAATGGAAGTGTATTCATCTAATATGAGATTTGTTCTACTATTTTTTTCGCTAATAAGTCTATTTATTGGTTCTACATATTTTTCATCGATTATTTGGGGTACTGAATTAAATCTCTTAAATTCTTTAACGATATGCTTCAGTTCTGAACTTGTTATTGGTCCATCGAATACATTTACTGTATCCATATCAAAATAGAAAGTCCATTCCCAGCCCGGTTCTATGGATTTAGTAAATTTTAAAATACCTGATCCGATTATTTTCCCTGCATATTGAAATAAAATGAGTGTATTACTATAAAAATAATCCATGGAAACTCTCATAGACCCAGGTTTCAATTCACCTTCCTTATGGAATCCATTTTCTATAAATTTTTTTGCTTCCTCATAAGAGTGAAAATCATCTTTATTGAGTGGTAGTATTCTTATATGTCTCGCTGTAACAATATTCATAAAAACTCCCCTATGTACGATTCAATTATATTTTTTAATTTATATCTTTCATTATACTATTCATTGACGCAAAAATCATTTTATGTACTCTATTTTTAACAAATATACGCTAATCCATTTATTTGTTTAACATCATTTCTCTTCCCACAGGTTCTCCCCAGTCAAATTCATATACCTCTATTGCACCGTCATATTCTTTAAGCCTGTCACTAAATGGTTTATGTTCAAATATAGCATTACTTTCATCTAATTTTTCAGCTTCACCCATTTCTTGTTTTGCACAATTTACTAATTCCATTTTCCAACCTCTTTCACCTGCATTTTCGCAACTTTTCCAACTTCAATTATAGCATAAGAAACAAATGGCTTCGCAGCATCAGCCGCGAAGCCATTTTCATCTTTCTATCCTTGTCCAACTGTTTTTGCCAAACGTTCTCTTCTATATTCATCAGCAATATAATCAGGTCCATTCATCCACATATCTGTACTTTCATCGAATAGCATAGCCGCTGTTTGAGACTTCATGAAGCGAAAAAATGCTTTTGTTCTAGATATTTTTTGTTCCCTAGCTATATTAATTGATGCCATTGCTGCCAAAAGTTGCATTGTATATTCGTATTTGCTAACCTTCATTAGCTTGTCACCTTCTTTCATTTATAATCTGTTCCTTATAATCAATAAAGGATAATTTATTCATCGCCTTCTCTGTCCTAATACATATTTGATTAGTTAACTTATCGGGTAATAATAATCCAATTGCTATCTCGTCCGCTCTTTCAGAACCAACTTTTCCATATAGGCCTTCCATGTAAGCCGTAATCACCTGATTTGTAGTGTCATCTGCTATTTTCCCGGCAATTATGTCGTATTTCTCCCATTTTTTTATTTCATCTTTAAACAACTGACTCCGTCTATGAGCTGCCACACAGTGAAGCCACTCTCGATCTGCTGTAGCAAACTCGTATACCTCTAAATCCTTAAAATCAGTCATCGTATATATATTTAAATAGCCATTTGATGCATCGCCTACCAAATACCCATTTTTCTTAGCTTTACCTATTGAAGACTTTATAAATCTTTCTGCCTGTTTCGCCTCAGTAGTAACGTAAAATCCAAGTCCAAAATCCTTTCCTGGCATACATAATGCCAAATCAGGCTTCTCAACTATAGCATAACTTCCATGATACCAATTCTTACCTTCTTCAAGAATCATATTGATAATCCCTTCACTTTAAGATAATGTTCCAAATCTGCTAGATTCGCCTCATCCCCCTGAACATGATATTCCTCATAACAAGTTTCAATATACTCATTTAATCCATATTTTTTAAAAATCTGCTCACACTCCTCAGCAGATTTATTCCACTTTAATTGTGCTAATCTAAACAATCTCACTTGAAGCATAAAGATATCGTCTCTTTTATTTAATCCCATTCTTCATCTCTCCATTATTTCGTATATACGATTATAACATAGAATCTACATCATACATAATTTTACCCCAAATATTCCCTCACGCATTCCTCAACTTCATCCACAATCCTCTTCGCCTTTGGCAAGCTCAATCCTATATTCTCGGCCACAGCCAACAAGTCATTCTCCCCTGGATTATATCCATTTCCATTGACTGTAGTTGCGTGCTCGCCTCCAATGGAGTTGCTGTATGTCATATCGTATGCTGGTGAAAGAATCCAACGATTTTCATTTTCTATATACAAATAGCTAAAATTCTTAGCATGATCATCCCTATTATGAGCATACACATTAAAGCACATACGTCTAAATAACTGTTCACACTGTTCCATTGAACCTGTGAGCTGTAGTGTCAACCGCATGAGTATGTTGTAATCAAGATTTGGTGTTCTATGGGATGTCTCCAGCAAGCCTGCGGCGGAAACCATGTGCACTCTATCGCAAATTTGATTACCTACTCTGTCGAATCTTTTCATTCCAAAATACCCATCTGTATCTTCGGAATCAAAAAGTCGTACTTCCTCTAGATTTATTCCACACTCCCTTGCACACAAAGCATATTCATATTCTTGCTTTCCAATATTCTTGTCATCAAAGGTTGCTGGGAATTTAATTATCCAATCTTCTCCATCTACCTTTGTTAAAATCTTTGGGCGTGCACCACCTGATGAGCCACCCTTTGCAAATAAGTAGTCCAATTTATCACTAGACTCGGACAATAATATTTTTTCACATTCCTTAGCAATTTCGTCCAACGAATAGTCGTCATATTCTTCGTCCATATCTATCACAGGACGATAAGTAAGCGCCCCCATTCCAGTCTCGCCAACTATTGCAAGACGCTCCATATTTCCATAAGAAAAAGGATCTATTCCCTTCTTTCTCATTAGGCGATCTACTAATAAACGGCCCCAACCATCAGGCAAACTATCGGCAAATACTCCGAACAAGCCTTCAAACGGATCTATCTTTGGCATAAATACG
>ODAI010283280.1_pt1 | contig 22550 bp, 14 predicted proteins | sample 1539321 | NCBI WGS metagenome assembly ODAI01 (sample SAMN02144231, study PRJEB22623) | gut metagenome | biome: sheep rumen | host: Ovis aries | place: New Zealand | reverse complement strand
GTCTGAATGGTATGTTTTTTCAAAAAATCAGAGAAAAAAGTGCTTGACAAGAAATATCCATGTTCGATGAATTTCCCATACCGTTTTGGGTCGTTTTTTCCATGCGACATCCATCATTCTGCCCACAACAGTTCATCAACAATAGCCGTATTCTGTTCCGTTGTGATCCGATCGGATATGTTTTCCTCAACAACACCGGACATTTCCTGGATCATCAATTCCGCCATATGCTCTGCTTCCGCATCAACTATATCTGCAAAAGCCGTAGCTTCGGCATCTTCCGACAATCCCTCATTTTCTTCTATTACATCCTCCATATATTCCGGCTGATAGGTAACAATCATTTCCTGATTATCATAATCAATCATCGTTTGCATACCATCGGCGAAATCTACATTCTCTACCCGATACTTTCCTTCTCCCCAGTAAATCTGATAGGCACTTGCAATCGTTATCCGGTCGTTTTCCCCATAATCGAGAATTAAATCATTTCCCTCTCTGCGCAGGGAAATATCCTCTATGCTTATGTTATTACCAAATATGATTTTATCTGCTCGTCCTTCGGAAAAAGAATCTTCAAAGTCAAAAATCGTATCAACGCCGTCTCCTCTCTCAAAACGGTAAATATCGTTTCCTGTTCCTCCATCAAGATAATCGTTGCCTGCGCCTCCGATTAAAATGTCCTGACCGGATCCGGCAAAAATTGTATCATTGCCTTCATCTCCGTAAACCGTATCATCCCCGTCGCCAACATTGATTTGGTCATCTCCGCCAAGTCCGTGAACGGTTTCATTTTGATGGTATCCAACCGCTTCCGCATATCCGTTTACCGTATCGTCTCCGTCGGTTCCGAGCAGATGATTCGCCCGGTTGGCAATGGCTTCCGTATCCCAAACGGTACCATCGACGAATTCAACAGATTCTACGAAGTAACGACCAGTGCCATAGTATTCTCTATAGGCATCCTGAACAGTAAATGAATCGCTCTCGCTGTACCAAACGACAAGATTGTTTCCCTGGCGCTCCATACGGACATCGGACGAAGAAATACCCTCCCCGAAAAGAATTCGGTCTTTTGGAGTCATATCATACTCATAATCAAAGACGGTATCGGCACCATCTCCGAGGTTAAAGACATACGTATCCGATCCGCACCCACCTTCCATGTGATCTGAACCGGTACCGCCATTTAAGATGTCATTACCATACTCACCATAGAGTGCATCATCTCCATTTTCGCCATAAATCGTATCATCTCCGTTTCCGGCATTAACCTGATCATTTCCGGCTCCGGCATGAAATGTCTCGCCTTGGTGATAACCAACTGCTTCGCCAAAGCCCACAAGCGTATCATCATCGTCTGTTCCCAAGATCTTATTCGCTCGGTTGGCTATCTCCTCCGTATCCCAAACGGTACCGTCCGCGAATTCAACAGACTCCACAAAGTAACGACCGCTGCCATAGTATTCTCTATAGGCATCCTGAACAGTGAAAGAATCTGATTCGCTATACCAAACGACAAGGTTGTTTCCCTGACGCTCCATACGGACATTCTCAGCGGAAATACCTTCCCCGAAGAGAATCTTATCCTGCGGAGTCATATCATACTCATAGTCAAAGACGGTATCGACACCATCTCCGAGATTAAAGACATACGTATCCGATCCGCACCCACCTTCCATGTGATCTGAACCGGTACCGCCATTTAAGGTGTCATCACCATACTCGCCATACAGTGTGTCATTACCCTCTTCACCGTAAAGGACATCATCTCCATTTCCGGCATTAACCTGATCATTTCCGGCTCCGGCATGAAATGTCTCACCCTGATGATAACCAACGGCCTCGCCAAAGCCTACAAGCGTATCATCATCGTCTGTTCCCAGAATCTTATTGGCTCGGTTGGCCATCTCTTCGGTATCCCAAACGGTACCGTCCGCGAATTCAACAGACTCCACAAAGTAACGACCGGTGCCGTAATAGTCACGGTAAGCATCGATTATAGTGAAGGAATCATTCTCACTATACCAGACAACAAGGTTATTACCTTGGCGTTCCATCCGGACATCCTCGGATGAAATTCCCTCACCAAAAAGAATTCGATCCTGAGGAGTCATATCGTATTCATAATCAAAGACGGTATCGACGCCATCTCCAAGGTTAAATACATACGTATCGGAACCGCACCCACCATCCATATGGTCTGAACCCGTTCCTCCGTTTAATATGTCGTTGCCATTTTCTCCATAAAGTGTATCGTTTCCTGCTTCTCCGAAGAGGATATCATTTCCATTTCCTGCATTAACTTGATCACTTCCGGAACCCGCATGGAAGGTTTCATCTTGATGATATCCGACCGCTTCACCAAATCCAACCAGCGTATCATCACCTTCTGTGCCGAAAAGCTTATTCGCTCTGTTAGCTATCTCTTCGGTATTCCAAACGGTACCATCGGCGAATTCAACAGACTCCACAAAGTAACGACCAGTTCCATAATAATCCCTGTATGCATCCTGAACTGTAAAAGAATCATTCTCACTATACCATACGACAAGATTATTGCCCCGTCTTTCCATACGGACATCTTCTACCGTAATTCCCTCTCCAAAAAGAATTTTATCCTGAGGAGTTGTATCATATTCATAGTCGAATACGGTGTCGACACCGTCGCCAAGATTGAATACATAGGTATCCGAACCATAACCGCCATCCATATGGTCGGAACCGGTTCCTCCGTTCAATGTATCGTTGCCATTTTCGCCATAGAGTGCATCATTTCCATCCTCACCGTAAATAGTATCGTTTCCTTCACCAGCATTTACTACATCATTACCATCTCCGGCATGGAAGGTTTCATCCTGATGATATCCAACCGCCTCATAGAATCCGGAAATCGTGTCGTCCCCATCGGTGCCCAATATCTTATTGGCTCGATTTGCGATTTCCTCAGTATTCCAAATAGTTCCATCCGAAAACTCAACTGATTCGACAAAGTACCGACCGGTTCCATAATAATTCCGATAAGCATCTAGGACAGTGAAGGAATCATTTTCGCTATACCATACTCTGAGATTGTCGCCCTGTCGTTCCATGCAGACATCGTCCGTGGAAATCCCTTCACCAAAAAGAATTTTGTCCTGAGGAGTCATATCGTATTCATAATCAAAGACCGTATCGACTCCATCCCCAAGATTGAACACATATGTATCCGCACCATAGCCGCCGTCCATATGGTCGGAACCAATACCACCATTTAATTTATCATCTCCAAATTCGCCATATAATGTATCATCTCCGGAATTTCCATACAAAACATCTGAACCATAGTTTCCTTGTAAAATATCATTCCCCGTTCCGGCAATAATAGTATCTGCATCTCCTGTGCCAGAGATTGAATCTTCTGTCGAAGTGCCAAACAATATTCCAAGATTGCATTTTGAAAACTCATCAACATATCCCTCGTAATCAGCGTATTGTTTGACAAAATCAGTAAGGTTCTCAATACTGTCCGGATTCATCATGGATATAAACCTTGCCATCTCCGGAACTAAATTTTTCATGTCAATTTCATTCTCTATCGAAAGTTTTGCATAGAAATCAAAATATGACGTGTCAATATATCTTTTACCCTCATCATTTTCGTACATATAAACCAACGAAAGGTATGGTTGCAACACAGATTCCTTTGCAAGTAACCCATAATATAACGAATACAGCTTATCATAAACTCCCGAAAGGAGGCTCGCTGCCGTATTAACCGGATTACTTCCGGCTGTTCCGATAAACTCCCGGCCCATGAATGCTTCGATTACCGCAAGCTTCTTGGCATCAAATTCAGTTCCTCGACTTCCATCCGCAACCTTATCAGCACCACAGATCTTTTCAATAATCGCTGTACAAATCTCTTCCCTTTCATCGACGGTTTCCGCAGTCATAAATGCTTCGACCAGCTCCTGCAGTTCTCCGCTTTCATCCAACTGCATTAACGTATGCAAAGAAGGAATATTGCCTATAGCCTGAACATTTGGCAATTCTTTGATGATGTCTGAGATTTCTATTTCTTCTTTTTCTCTTACATCATAATAATCCGCCTCAAAATCCACCTCGGACAGATTTGCTGTATGTCCATCCGAATATTGAACCAGGGTTGTCCTTCTTTCTCCTTCATCTCCATCTCCATCGGATAGCTTGATGCTCTCAATGCTATGCTGGCGAAGTGTTTCCAATTCACCTTCATCTGTAACGCCATCCACGTTGGAATCTCTCCAAACAAGAAGTCTGTCAAATACATCATCCTGTTCATCAATGACTCCATCCTCATTGGAATCATATTGTGCCAAAGCCTCGAATCCGGTTCTTGCAAGAGAACCATCCGAGAGAACGGTAGATGTACCAAACAGTTCCTCCCCGCCATCAATAATCCCGTTATTATTCAAATCAATTGCAAGAAGAGCATCTTCAGCACCAATCCATTGCGTTTTTTCCTTGAGACCTTTTGAATCTTCATCAAAATATACTCCTAACTGTTTAGAGACTAAAGAAATTCCATCAGAGTCTAAGTCCAAAACAAGTGGGTCCGGATTATATCTTACCGACTGTCTAGAAGCTTCGAAGATTTCATCTGTGGCTGCCAGTTCTGCAAGAACCGTTTGAACATATAACTCATATTCATTTCTGAAATCGTTCCACCTCTGAATAGAATCATCGGTATCAAAATCCAACACATCTCCTGACGAAAAATCATAGATTCTACGAATCCGATTATTCTGCGAACTAAACATACTGGAGGCTGAAGATGCAGAATTCTCTGAAAAAGCTGCGGCCATAGAAGAACTGTCTACTGCCGCATACTTATTAGTTTGTAAGAGAAAATCCAATATAAGATCTACAGTATTATCAAAATCTTTTACCTTCCACTCCTCTTGCATAATAGTTTCAACAAGTTCTAATCCAAAACGAACGACGCCAACAGTACCACTGACGACAGCCATTTTTATTGCTGCTTTCTCCAGTTTTTTTGATGATGTCAATAATTGCTTAAATGACTCTATATCATGATTCTTCTTAAAACGACTTACTGCAAGACACATTTCCGCCGTCGCAATGGTAGGATTAATTATATAATCAATCATCCTCTCTTCTGCAAAACTGTTTGTATCCATGTTATATGATAGAATCCGTATAATATCACACCAATTATTGTTAATTGAAGCACTTGTATCCGGAATCACCATTCCGTTACTATCAAATCTAACCAGTGATAAAAAGTGATTTGAGATAAATCCATTATTGTTTGCTTTCGTAAGTTCTATTTCACAATTATGCATCGCAACGGAATCAAGGCTGTATAATGCGCCAACCATTGAACAAGTGTAATGATATAATCGATCACTTATTAAACCAATATTGTTTTTATAATCGTCCAAGACTTCATTCGGATTTCCCGGCCCATCAAAAGAGCATCCCTGGATAAACTTTTCAATAGTATTCTCTCCCGCAGCAATGACAGGAGCCATTAAAGCCAAATTCCCACCTAATGAATGACCCGTTGTGGCAACTGTATAAAATGAATCGTTACTTAGTATTACTTTTAAATATTCTGCCGCCTCATTTTCCTGTATTGTTATATCTCCCAAAGCTATCCCAAGATCGGAAATAATCCAGTCTGTAAACAATTCGTCCTGAGGAGAATTCTGTCTTTCGCTACCTCTGTAACAAACCAATGCATCATTCTCTCCCGTAAGAACAGTAGATGCATACAGACCGCTTCCATCATTATTATCTTCAACATCATACAATTTCCAATTAGCCGGCGGAAAACTGTCCAGACTCTTATCAACAAAATTCATATCAAAGAGAAGTGACAAGGTGAATCTGTCTTCAAATGTTGATGCGTATCCATCCACATCTGTCTGAATTTCATTGAATAATAAGGCTTTTTCCATAGAATTAGGCAAGGCTTTATATCTCTCAACTTTCTTATTCAATAAAACATATTCACTATTTGTAAATGACTTTAATTCACACGGAATATCAGACAAATCATATAAATAATAGTCGGTGACATGATGACAATAAACATTATAAATATTATTTGAAGACGATACCATTATCCTTTGTAATAGTATATTTTGTAATGTTGGATAATCCGTATTTGAACCTTTTGCTGCTTTATTTATATCACTTTGCGAAAAATCATAATACCCTATTTGTGCTCCCCACTGCATCTGTTGGTCTGTATATACTTTATTTGACATTCTCTATCTCCTTTCTGCGCCTTTCATATTCACTATAATTGTCAATAAACAAATCCAAATCCTTATTAAAACTAAATGAAATATTTGGTGGACTTCCTAAATCTATATCATTGGTGTTTACAATTCCATGTTTATAGTTATCGACACCTAATACTTTTTTTTCAAATGTATTATCCCAATCTAAATCATTTTTAAAGTATTGTTCAACTCTGTCCAATACTTCTTTATCTACATAATAAATTGTTACTGTAACAGGAAGCATTTTCTTTTGTTTTATATAGTCGTCTATTTGTTTAGTAAAATATTCATATTCTTTTTTATACTCTTTGGTTGAACCGCCTTCCTTATTCACATATATTTCAAGATAGCATCCTGATGCAATCGGTCCTTTATATGCATCGGAATTATCTATTATCTCTTCAAGTGTCATATTGAGAAAATCAGCAGAATCAGTATCCTTCCACCTTAAGCAAACATCCTCCATTCTAATGTATGCGTCTGGAAAAAAAGTATGAAGATCGTCTGCCACGATATCAAGCATAAGATTACTTACATATGAATTAAAATATAAGGAATTCTCTATTGTACAATCAGGAAGAACCGTTACAGTAAATAGTATTTCCGGATTATTCACCGGAGATACAGTTGCTTCACAATCTAATCCTGAATTATCAATTTCATGTATAATAAAATCTTCGTTATACGCTTTTTTTAATGCTTTTTTTACCTTCTTTTCTTGAGATATATTGGTTCCGGAACACCCCATAATAATCAATACCAAAAACGCTACAATGGCAATAATCAATCTTCCCTTTTTAAAATTCATCGATTCACCCCTTTTCCTAAATTCTGCAGTATTCTATCCATTTTTATTACATAGTCCTTTCTTTTTTCAAGTTGCTTTTCTCTAGTCCAGTTCCATTCTTGCTCATTCTCCAAATGACAGCATGCTTTTGACTGAAGCATCAAAGAAAGAAGTTGTCCAAATAATTGCGGTGTAATGTTTTCTAAATCAATTTCGGTCTCTTCCCAGCGTTTCGGGCAAATCTTTTGAACTGTCCTTGCGCTGTAATACAGAACAAAATGTTTCTCTACATTATAATCACCCGTCAGCAGGTGAAGTAATTCCAAATACTGATACAAATCCGTTTCATATAATGAATGCAAGAGAGCATATACCGTTCCAAGTTTGGCAGCTACGGAATCATTGCAATACCAGTCTCCAACATCTCGCACATACCGATAACAGTAAATATCCGCCCATAAGTTCTTATCCCACGCAGTACAGAAATTGTTTTCCAATGCATATTTCATCAATTCTGCCGTATCCTTTAAGGAACCGTTTGCTTCTGTCAATCGATACGCATAAATACTATGTTCCGGAATGTCCGTTGGAATTACATCAATGATTTCTTTAATCGCCGAATATTCAAATTTCTTTTGCATCACCAAAAGATTCTTTTCCTTTGGTCCGCATCCACCTTCCAAATCGGAGAACATCGGCTGATGCCGGAAATTGAAGATTCCATACTTTCCGCATAGATTTAAGCGCGTCACCTTGTTTTCTTCATATAGAATTCCTGTTTTGGCAAGCAACGTTTCTCCGGATTCGATTGTATTGGAAAAATGACAGGTATAAATTGCTCCGGCACCTTTGTAGTAAGTCCCTGATGTCCCGATTGCTGTCCTTTTCGATAGAATCGGCATTACCTTCTCCGGCAGTTTAATTTCTTTTATCACTTCTCCGGTTTTTTCCATAAATGGAATGCTGTCTGTAGTTCTTGTTAATTCCGATGAATTCATCCTGCTATTTCATCCTCCGGCAATTCGTCTTCTATTTTTCATGCAAACTGTCTTTCATCCCCTTTAAGAACGGCTCCAGGAAATAATTAAGTACACTCCTTTTTCCAATCAGAATATCGCAACTGCCTTCCTCTCCAATCTTTAAGTATCCGTCCGGAATCTCCGGCAGGGCAATATCCACCCTGTATACGCTCCCCATTCCTTCTATACTTACAGCAACATCACCAATCCTTTGAATGCGGCCTTCCATTCGGTCATATGGGGTATCTTTTAAAGCCGCAATTCGTACCGACACGCTATCTCCGATCTTTAATCCTTCAATATCCGAAGAATTCACATATGCCTTGAAAATGATTTCCTCATTCTCCGGAATGATATATGCTACCTGCGTTCCGGCTGTAATTAGTTGACCTTCAGAATTTATGGAAAGACTTGTAACAATTCCGTCCGCCTGTGCTTTTATATGCTTTTGTTCAATGGCACGATTTGTTTCTTCCAGATTCTTTTCGGTTTCCTTTATCTTTACTTCCAAAGAATTCAGATTCTGAAGAACTGTCAGATTCCTTTGGGCAATCAGTTCGTCTATCTGTCCCTCAGTTACCTCCTTATTCTGTGTGGTCTTAAGGGATGCCCTGTATTCTTTCAACTGAACTTCATATAATTCTTCCTCTGCAAGTATTGCTTCCGCAACAGAAGTATTTTCTCCATATAGTGACACATCTATTCCATATTTCTCCCATTTGGAATCCGGCAATGTTTTGTTTTCTTCGATTACCTTCTTTTCATTTTTCTGCTCTTTTTCAGGTTCCTCTTCCCCTTTTGCATCTTCTGACAATTGTTTTTCCCGATACGCTTTCAGCGAAGTATAGATTTCCCTTTGGATTTCAAGCAGGTTCAGTTCATACTCCCAAAAAACTTTGGATTCTTCCTCTGCAGAAGTATCCAGTAAGAAAAGCAAATCACCCTGCTTTACACTCTGTCCTTCTTCTATCGCAATCTCCTTTATCTCCCCACCATAGGAACTGGAAACGGAAATAAAATTTCCTTTCGGCATAATGCTTCCCTGTGCTGTAATGGCAATATCTGTCTTTGCAAATGCCGCCCATACGACTGCAGTAACTATCAATGCCAAAACCAGCCATATGATGATATTGGAAACCTTGTTCTCCGGTTTTTCTATAATCTCAAGCATCGAAGGCAGAAAATCATATTTCAGATTATCTTCTTTGATTTTCATCTGTTTATCCAAATATGTTTTATTCATCGGTTTCTCCTCGAAGCTGCATTTCATAAAGATGTGCATACAGACCTTTATACTCCATTAATTCCGCATGTGTTCCGGATTCCACAATCTGTCCTTTATCCATCACCATGATTTCATCGGCTATCCGTAGTGTAGAAAGTCTGTGGGCAATAATAAGCACGGTTCTTCCCTTGCAGATTTCCTTCATGTTGCTTTGTATAATGGCCTCCGATTCATAATCCAGTGCTGACGTTGCCTCGTCAAAAATCAAGATTTTCGGATTATGAAGAATCGCTCTTGCAATCGCAATCCGTTGTTTTTGTCCACCGGAAAGCTGAACGCCTTTTTCTCCGATGATAGTGTCATATCCTTCCTGAAGCTCCATGATAAAATCATGCGCTCCCGCAACCTTTGCAGCCCTTATGATTTCATCCATGCTTTTCATTCCACAATGAATGGAAATGTTCTCGGAAACAGTCCCATTAAACATGAAATTCTCCTGCAAAACTACTCCGATCCGATTGCGCAACTGAATCGGATCCATAACGGATAAATCCATTCCGTCAACCGAGATTTTCCCACTCTGTGGCAGGTATAATCTCTGAATCAGTTTTGAAACAGTACTTTTTCCGGAACCGCTTCTACCGACTAATCCTACGATTTTTCCCTCCGGAATCTCAAATGAGATATCCTTTAAGACATCTGCTGCATCCGCACGATACCGAAACCATACCTTTTCAAATCGAATCTTACCATGTAACGCCGGCAGGCTTCCTATCGTATTTCTTCCGACTCGTTCCATCGGGGAACGGAAAATATCTCCGATACGCTGTACAGACAATGATGCCTGCTGATATTCCTGCCAAAGCTGTACTAACCGAAGCACCGGTCCACTGACACGATTTGCCAGCATTCGGAATGCCACAAGCTGACCGATGGTAAGCCTTCCGTCAATAACAAACCTTGCGCCCATCACAAGGATAATCAAATCTACAATACGCTGGATGAAGGTCGCTATCGTTCCGGATGTAGACGAAATCATCGATGTTTTGTAACCGGCTTTGACATACTCCGACTGAAGGTCTCCCCATTTTTCCTCAAATTTTTCTTCCAGGGCAAAGGATTTCACCGTCTGAATACCGGTCACGGACTCCACCAGAAAGGACTGTGCATTTGCTCCGGTTTCAAACTTTTCATCGAGACTCTTCTTAAATAGCGGAGTAACAACCAAAGAAAGAATTGCAAAAATCGGAACGGATACTGTTACAATTACCGCAAGCGGAATACTGTAGAAATACAAAACAGCGATATAAACGATAATAAAAATAAAATCAATAAAAGAAGACAGCGGTGTTCCGGTAAGAAAAGAACGGATGGTATCCAGTTCCCTTACTCTGGCCACGGTCTCACCAACGCGTCGTGACTCAAAATAGCGAAGCGGCAGGGCAAACAGATGATGAAACAGTCTGGAGCTTAAGATCACATCAATTCTGTTGGTGGTATGAACGAACAAATGATTCTTGGCAAGAGAAATTGCCAATTCATAAATATATGCAATCGTAATTCCGATGGCTATGGTCATTAATGTTGACAGGGCGTGATGAGACAGAACCTTATCCACGACCACCTGCGTCATAAGCGGGGTTAAAATTCCAATCAACTGAACGACAAAAACCGCAATCAAAACACCGATAAACTGCTTCTTAAATCTAAGAATGGTGGGAATAAACCACCGGAAGCCAAATTTCTTTGGATCCGCCTCCGCCGGTTTCCCTTTCTTCCCGAATATGAGGATATGCCCGGTAATCAGGTTACTTAATTCATCCGTCGATATTACTTCCGGTGCTTTCTTGATCGGATCCAGAACCGTCCATCCTTCAGACTTATAAGATAATAAAAGAAGATATTCTCCATCCTTTTTCTCTGCCATTACCGGCAACGTGCAGTTTTGCAGTCTTTTTATCTTCACGTTGCCGGCGTGAAATTTCATGTGTAGTTTTTTCGCAAGGAGTAAAAGGTTTGCTTCCGTTTCATTCGGATCGGAAGCCGACACAAATTTATCCGCGGCTTCCTTCGGTACCGCGACTCCCAAATACTTCGTAAGGATAAGAAAACATAGGTATCCTGTGTTGACTGAATTCTCCATTTTTGCCCCTTGGTGACTCTGTTGCACCTTCTCATCTGTCATTGAGCAATAATATGCAACTATTTCTAACCGATAACTTCCTACCTATATTTTTTTGATTTGAGGTAATTTTTCAAGATGTTATGCACGAAACGACATTTTTTACGACATTTTGGTCATTTTTAGGTCTTGACACAAAAAAAGACCATCGTTTGATGATCTCTTTTCTGCTATATGGAAGTATTCTTTTAATTCATGGGTATCCTAATTCATCCATTTACTACACTCTTTTATTTCTTTCCAGTTTTCGGGAAACCCCATATATTTGTATAATTGTTTTCTTTCAATGATTCTGGTTGTTTGTAGCAAGTTGGTGATTATCTCATCTAAAGAGTCAATTAACTCCTTAAATACTCTTTCATCCAACAAATACTTCAAAACAATTACAACCGCAAACAAATCATTTTTTCCCTTTATATACAGTCCATTCTTTTGAGGTAATGAAAGTATTCTGTGTACATCAGTATTATCTATTGAACCTTTCTTAAACCTGTAATCGTACAAACGTTCATTGTGGGCGCAAACGTTTCTAACTCTCGCCAAGAGATTCAACATCATAACCAGTGTTCCTTCATTAACATACTGAAACTCATGTGCAACTTTTGATTGTATTTCAGGTTTTAGCAAACTGTATAACTTGGATATGACTCCTAACGGTAACGCCTTTGTTAATACCCATAAAGGAACGTTATTATGTTTTTGTAATTGGTGACAAATATACGGATACTCCTTGGGATTATTCAAGATTCCATTCAATTTTGAAACCAGTTTATTAATCTCATCCTGAGTTTGAACATTATAATTATAATTTGTAACATTTAAGTAGCCTGTTTGTTCTTCACCATTTTGCTCACAAAATGAGTAGGAAATTAAGGATTTCATATTCTTTTCGACTAAAAGAATATTTTTTAAAAAGACACTTCTTAACTTGTCGTCAAATATATACAACGCATATAAATCGTCAATTGATGTATGTGCCTTATAGAAGCCGTTCTTATCTTTAAACGGTTTCTTATATCCGGATATCAAATCAAAATAACTATATTTCTTTAATAATTCTATAGCTTTATTTTTATCTTGAATTATTAGTTTCTTTTCGTTTATCAGTTTATTTATCTGTTGTTCATACGTTAGAAACGGCTTGTCAAAACAATTATCCATAAATCCACCTGTAATAAAAAAGCTCCCGTAGGAGCTAATTTAGGTCACAGTTCTCTCGGAACTCTGTAACACGATCACTTCTTATAATATAACAATAGCCCAAATTTTTGTCAACAACATTACTAATTTTCTAAATCTATTTTTGTTAACTATTCTCTCCCTCTCATATATTTTACCAGACGATATGCTCTAAGACAGCCATATTTTCCGGGCTTTTCTATTGCTACTGCATCTCCGGCCAACGCTAAGCAATAGTTCCAATGACTCCATATATTTAAAGCCCCATTTTCTCAACGAAAATCCTCCACATCCTGCAACCTGGGAATACCGTCAATGTCTGTCATAACAGCCATTAGACAGGCCAATGTCTTATTTGATTTTATTCTAAAACCGTCTGGAACGGTCTGCTCCAAAATATTACTATTTTGACTCGAGTCAGCGAGTTGATACAAGTAAGTTTTCACCTTATTTACACCAAGCGATGCGTTTTCATTATCCATGGTTTGTTCTGCTTTTGATCTTATTTCGCTAACTGAAAACTCTCTCATTCCATAATCTCTCAATACATATAATATATAGTTTAACAAAGAATCATTTTTTAAATTATTATTATAGTTTTTCCTGATAATCTCATACTCGAAAAGCATCCTTTTCCCTATCCACTTTATTTGAGCATTATATATTAAATCGCTATTATCACTGATTTCTGTTCTATTTGCGTCCAAATGTTGTATCGCAATATAGTAACATAAGTCATTTACAGCCTGCGGAAATCCTCCTGTCATATCATATATCTTTTGCGACAACTCAGCATACTTATTGCTGGAAAACGAACACTCTGAAAAACCTTTTTTAACAAATTCTCCTGTCTCGACTACTGTAAATCCCTTTATTTCTACTGTCGCCACTCTATTTGCAATGGTTTGATAGTTTGGCATTTGGTTAAAATACTTCAGGACATCGGTTAGTGCACCAATAATTATAAATTTAGGATTAAACTCTTTCATTCTAGGATCGTCCGCAAGAGTTATTAAGCTACTCAAGTCTTCTAGAATCTGGGTTTGAGTAATAATACTTTCAAAATTATCTAAGACGATTATTGCATCTTTCTTATCCTCAAGATATTCCCATAAATAACTATGCATGACACTATAGTATGTTTCCGACTCCATTTCTCCGGAAGCAACAGGCATTTTTATTTCTGCATTTAGATTTGTTCTTCGTTCTATTTTTACCTCGGCACTATTCCTTTTCAAAAAGTTTATCAAACCGCCTTCCATCCCAACTTCCGAAAGATTGATATAGTAATTCTTTTTTTTAGTACTTGGAAGTATATAATTTGTAAGCCAAGTTTTTCCGCTTCCGCTTTCTCCAATAATAAAAACATATCTGTATCTATTTATTTCTCGCATTAATTCCTTTTCATATTCTTCCCTTTTTATATACCTTTTTTTATCATATGTATCCCTACTTCCAAAGACTTCGTTTATGATTCTTTCTCTTTTATCACTCGACATTTCCTGCATGATGTTCCCTCCCTAATAGCGTATCTTATATTAGAACCTACTTTACCTTTTTATCCTGTCCGTCATAAATACCAAAGTAAAACTATTGCCATATATTTCTTCACTCACATCCGATTCATTTATAATAGTATTTCCGGATTCTTTTTCAAGATGTTATGCACGAAACGACATTTTTCACGACATTTTGGTCATTTTTAGGGCTTAGAAAATCATTTTCGAGATTTTCTCAAGTCCGTTTCAGCGGTTAATATTGGCCCAGGGTGATTTTGATATAATCTATTCGCACAACAAAAACATATTCAGGAGGTTATCATGAACAACAATAGTGAAATACTGGAAAAATACCTTGATGAATGTTCAAGGCAGAAAAGACTCAGCCCAAAGACGATTTGTGCTTATAAAATCGATTTGCAACAATTTGAAGAGGAAATAACTCCCATTCCTTTTCCCCGGGTTACCTCTCCCATGCTTGAAGACTATATAAAGAATTTGCATGAAAAATACAAGCCCCGCACGGTGAAACGAAAGATCGCATCCGCCAAAGCCTTTTTCCGATACATGGAATACCATGATTTTATACAATTAAATCCCTGGAACCGTGTACGGTATAAATTCCGCGAACCCGTCACGCTGCCCCGCACAATACCGCTGGATTGTGTTCGGTTATTTTTAAAAACGATATATGAACAGGCAAGTAAAGGCGAAACCGCGTTTCGGAAACGAAACGCAATCCGGGATGCTGCCATCTGTGAACTGCTGTTTGCAACCGGACTTCGTATTTTTGAATTGTGTTCTCTGAAACCGGAAAACATCAATCTGACGGAGGATACCTTATTAATTCACGGAAAAGGCGCAAAAGACCGGATTATGCAGATCGGAAACAGACAGGTTCATGAGGTTCTGTGCAAATACAGCCGGGAATTTTCAAATGAAATAGCAAAAAGCGGTTACTTCTTCGTAAACCAAAAGGGAAACGCTTTTTCCGACCAATCCGTCCGGCGAATGTTGTGCTATTACTCAAAGCTTGCGTCCATTGAGCAGCATATCACGCCGCACATGTGGCGACACACATTCGCTACCGCCCTTCTCGAAGCGGATGTCGATATCCGTTATATCCAGGCAATGCTTGGGCACAGCTCCATCCACACAACCGAAATTTATACACATGTCTCATTGGCAAAGCAAAAAGACATCCTGATTCATAAGCATCCCCGGAATGATTTTTGTTTGTAATATACAAATCGGAAATCTCGAGCGGCTTGCCATTACCGGCAATTCCGGCATGGGTGCTCTGACCTATCGCCCGGCTGTTCCTTTGCCGAACGAGCCGGGAAGCCCCCTTTCTCTCGATCAGATTGCAAAAGAATGTGCACGTGTACTGAAGGAAGAACCGGAAGCGGATCTGGACTTTTTATATGCCAACGGCGGATCTTCCGGTGGTGCACGTCCCAAAATTCTTACCACTATTAACGGAGAATACTGGATTATTAAATTCCCCGCATCCGGCGATTCAAAAAATATCGGAAAGCAGGAATATGAGTACGCACTTTGCGCCAAAGAATGCGGAATTCTCATGGCAGATGTCCGGCTGTTTCCTTCCAAGACTACAAAAGGATACTTCGGTACTAAGCGGTTTGACCGCATTTCCGACGGCGAAAACGGCAAAATACACATGGCCTCCACTTCAGGATTGCTGGAAACATCCCATCGGATTCCAAACCTGGATTATAACCTGCTGATGCGACTTACTCTGCAGCTTACCAAATCCATGGAGGAATGCGAGAAGTTGTATCGGCCTATGTGTTTTAACGTTTTTGCGCACAACAGGGATGATCATTCCAAGAACTTCTCTTACCTGTATATCGAAAAAGAATCGCGCTGGATTCTCTCTCCCGCCTATGACCTTACGTATTCCAATTCAATCGGCGGCGAGCACGCAACAACAATAAACGGCAACGGGCTAAATCCCGGAATGCCGGAATTACTCGCCGTTGCCGAAAACATCGGATTAAATCTTCCCCGGTCCCGCAACATCGCGGAAGAAATCCGGGAATGTGTAAAATTTCATCTAAATTTATAATGAATATTCTACACCTTATTCATTTTGTCTTCCATATTCATGATCCTCCCATAATGATTGAAAACTTAAACTCTAATGCTATTCAATTCTTCTCTTAATCGCTGCAAATCCCTTAACAAACCCTCATACATGTATTCACCATTATCTAATACTTCATCTAATTGTTTTATAGAAGAGTTAATGTATTCTTTTGTATACTCATCAACTCCAAATCTTTTATAATATCTTATAGTATTTCTTGAATACACTAAAACATGATAGTTTATTCTGATGTCCTGCGTAATACAGTACCCCAATGTTTTAAAGGATTTTTGCAGTGTTTCTTTAAGAAGCTTTATTTGTTCCGGCGTGGTAGCCAAAGCCTCTATGTTCATTTCAAAAAGAATAACTGCATGGGTGTTTGCTATAGAGAATACCTTTTTCTCGCTTTCCGTATATGCCTGATCAATCATAATCCATGCTAAATCATATTTCTTCTTTCGCAGAAGAAATATGGCATATTGATGTTTAACAAATGCCGAATTATCTATTGACATCAATTTTTCATAAAACCTTTTTCCCTCTGTTATTCCGAAAACCGCTTCTGTAATATCCGCATCATATGCCTTTTTCTTAAATACATCATATCTGTATACAATATGCGGACTAATACTGTCCCAAAATCTATTCAATACTCTGGCCATTGTTATCTTGTCAATATACTTCAATGTTTTTTCGGCAAACAATTTGCTTCTCATAACTAAATAATCTTGATTTTGTACTAAATCATCTGGCAAATCTGCTTCAACAATAATCTGCGTCATTTTTTTTAGCGCATATAGTACATCCTTATAATCTTCTATATCGTCGGAAAAATAGAATAAAAGCATATCCATCGAACAGGGAACACCACAATAGCTGGTATAGTTTACCAATCCAAATAGTTCTAATAGATTAATCCTGAGTCTTGAATCGTTAAACGTTCTTAAGTCATTTATGTATCTTTTTATTCTTTCTAATATGAGTGACTTTGTAGATGCATAAAAAACAATTTCCAATAAAGATATATTTTTATTCTTTTCTATTAATCCAATAACCTCGTCACCGGGCCGCTTCATGTTTTTGCAGATAGACTGGATATCCTCTTTATTTAGATTACTTATGTCTATAATATCTTTGGAATCAATATTAAAGGATCTCTTAACATAATCGAAGTTTAATGCCCGTTCCGCTACAACCAGTTTTATATTTTTAACCTCAGAGAGAATTTTAAATGCCTCCATGTTATTGCAAAGATTATCTATAAACACATATACTGTCTCTTTGTTATTATTTATAGCATCCCTTAATCGCTCCGCTTCTTGTTTTGTAATGCTGGAAAACCAAAATTTTGCCCCATCAATATCATTCGAAAAGGCTAATTGCAACAATAGTGTCGATTTCCCACACCCGGGAATTCCCGTTACCAATACAATCCTCTCCTTTATAACAAGATTCAACACATCGCTGTAATAACCGATTCTAATTACATTATTTGACAATATATCTGATATCTGCGGCTCTGCCCCGGCAAAAAAATCCACAACCGGTCGCCTTACGCTAGACTTTTTTAGTCTATCACTGATATAATTCTCAGAAAATAATTCTTCGTATTTGTACTTTCTATTCTGACTCGGCCTCCATCCAAAATCCATTTTATAAAGATAGTCAACCAACTCCAAAGTGTCTGCTTCAATAATGTTAAATCCCAAATCCTTAAAATCATCTATCAATTTATCATTCTCTTCAGAAGGATATACTACAATCCATCTTTGTGTTTTTTCTTTCGCAAAAACATCAGCACTACAAACCAATTCAATAGTATTGTTGTCTTGTAGGCTTGTCCCCCAAAAAATAGTTGGAGCTGTTGATAGTTTATATGAGATAGTATTAAATAGGTTTTTATCTCTTAAGAAGAGGTCTGTTGTTTCCTTCTCAGTAAATAGCAGACTATCTGTAATCGGATAAGTGACTGAGCCATGTATTTTATAATAATTGACTGAATTTTTATCCTCAAGAGACCCGTATAACTTGGAATCAGACAAGTATATCCCTCCTGAATTTTCATCATAAATACGTTCTACCAAGTTATCTATATTAATGGTTACAATATTTTTAATAGGCAATTCCGGTATAGTTCCATACTTTGAATTATACTGACGAACGGTATATTTCTCTTTTAGTATTCGTGTCAGGGCATCTTCATTATCTTTCTTGATTTTTTGACATGTTTTGTTTAGAGAATACTTCCTTTTCTTATCCAACGAAAAAAGATTAATAAGCATTTCATTTATACCTTCTCCCAATGGCAAACTCTGTCCATCAGAATTATAGGCATAAACAGAAAAACCTGCTCCCAAAAACAAGTTTAATCCGCTCTTTGATACTAAATCAATAAACAACGCCTCTTTATCAAATTTAACCATGATTTTTAACCTCGCATTTATACCGTTTCAACACCTAAAGCCTACTGTTTAATCATTCTTCTTTACAGATGAACCTATTCTTTTTGTACCATTTCCAGATTCTTTTTCAATACTTTCTGCACGAAACGACATAAATCACGACCAAATGGTATGTTTTTCTACGAAATTAAAAGAAAAAATGCTTGACAAAAGATTCTTTTATCAAAACATTCCATGCCTTCTTTGTCCTTAATCATCTCCTGAAGAGTTAATGTCAATACCTGCTGAATAACCGTAAAGAAGTGTCCGCTTGGATCTTTGTAGTTTGCAGGATTCTGTCCGGCATAAGCATAGCGGTTTAGGGTGATGGGACTACTTAATACGCCACCAAAGGTATCTTCGGTAATAAATCTATACCGTACTAAGTAATAAAACATCCTTTGGATTTACACAAGCTCTATGTTATTGTATTCACTTGGATCACTCCTGAATCTGGTAAATACTTTAATGCAACAGTTGTTTTTCGCAGATTTCCATGTATCGTTTCTAATTCAACACACACATTAAAAAGATAATCACCATACTCGTTTTTTCGCAAGTTATATAAGTAGTTGGAAGCGATTTTCCTATAAATCAGGTCAGCAAATCTCTGCTTATCCATATTTTTGAATCCAAGCCTTTCAAGTATCTCCCCCTTCCCTTTTTCTTTATTTATCAAATAATTATCCCACTTTTCATCCTTTATTTCTAAGCGAATCTTATCCACAGCATCAAATCTGGGAAATAACGCATTAAATGCAAATCCAACATCTTCTTTATCAGGAAAAAAACTTTCTATTTTGTAGCACAAGAACGGAGAAAAACTCGTTTCATTAATGCTGATATAATCATATCCAAATTGTTCAAACGGATATCCAAGCATATTCACATTACCTACATCTTCATAATCAGACGGATGCGATGCAAGAATTTTTTTCTTATACTTAATACCCAAATTTACCAAAATACTTGCAATATAAGATTTAAAAACAGAATTGTACGAAATATCGATATATCCTGTAAACCACGGAAACTTTTTTACCCCCTCTACTATTTTGTTTCTTTGGTTTTGGGTTAATCGGTTAAAATAAATCAGATAATACTGTTCACTGTCCCGAAATTTCGACTCGTTATATTGGTGCAAGTTCTCTTTCAATACATTCAGCAGTTGCTCCCGGATTTCATTTCTTCCATCTGATAAATCAATATAATCACCATGTAGAATGCTATATATACTCTCTCCATCCATAAGAGGAATTATTTCTTCGAAAACATAACTCCCATATCCACCACTCGGCACCTTTGTACGATCGATAACCAAGCATATTTCATACACGTTCCTCTTTTGATTTGGAATCAATGCACCTTTTAAATCATTATATGGTATTCTTTTCATCTCAAGTCTTCTTAATAACAGATCAAAGTCTTCCGATATCAGATTGTAAACATCTCTATCAGACAGATTAAAATAATCCTTCATCACCAAATAACCAATAAAGTCTCTGTTATTAAAGGTAAATATACATTTGCTGGCGTCTTCTATACCTTCCATTCCTTTCATCTTCTCCAATGTTTTTTCTATAATTATTCTCTATTGAAAAGCGAAAAGCATTTATCTTAAAAAGGAAGCAGTAAAGCTTCCCCATCGTTATCGTCCGTCGCTTTGATTAGTTGAGCATTCACCCATCCTTATCGCTCCACACTTAAAAGCGGAGTTTCAGCCCTTTTGTGAAACAATATGCGAATGCAGTTTAAGAATATCTTGCGCTTTCCCTTTTCCTTTAAAAGTTTAGATATTTCGCATACTTTTTATTGTTACTATTATAGAAATCCTTTTCAAATTTATTATGCTTTTGTCCATATTCAAATAAGAAATAAAAAGTCATGGGCGTTTCAAACTTTTGGGCAAAATGATATAAATTAAAAAAATAAGTTTTTACCTGATTATTTAGCAAGATTCTTTCTATTTCATACTTAAAAATTGAGAATTCATTCTTCGATATTAACTTTGTTTTATACAAATAACATATATAAGAAAAATAAGAAAGTGTTTTATCGACCTTCCTCTCTAATTCTCCGCTATTATGAAATGCTTCATTGTACCAGATTTGACCATAGTCAATAATATATACTATTTCCTTAATGTCATCATCTGCTCGGATCTTTTCCGTCAGCCTTTCTATGTATTCAGCTTTTTTCATTTTTACTGACTTTTCCCATTGATAAAAGCCAAAAAACATACCAATTATAGCTATAATAGTTGAAATTATAGAAATAAAATCTCTAAGACTATATTCATTATTAAATATCATAATCCCTCTTTATATTTGTACAAATATACATTTTATTTTACTAATCATCATAAATCCAATCGGGTAACAATTCATCGGCACCTTGTTCTCTAGCCCTATACCGCCAATGTAATTGTCTATCAGAAACTCGCATCTCATTAGTTACACCTTGATTATATAAATTGGGATGTAAAGACGAATTATTTCTATGTTAATTTGGTAATACTTCATGTAATGAACCACCAGGCAACTGTCCTCCATGATGTATATCTGGATTTCCAAGTCCTCTAGGCGAATGTCCTGGCAACGCTTGTTTCATATCATTTATTGTCCATTCACCATCAATGCGTACAGGAGGGTCACTCGCACCATACCCTGCGCCAGTAGTAATGTCAGGAGTCTCACTTTTCCCCCCCCTCGCCCTCATCGACTGACATCAGCGTAGCAGAGAGGCGATTCAGGTTCGGGATGGTGGTTGGATTCACTTTGGTTGGCTTTGAGGGGGAGGGAGTTGGTGGTGCTAAAGTATTGAAATTTATAAATTTATCTAATTAAATGCATCTTCTTGCATGCAGTATGCTTTATAATAGGCATCTAAAAACTTATCAGGTAACCGTAAGCGACAATAATCATCAATAATTTTCAGACTATCTTCAATAGATTTCCTATCACTATTTAGAGAACAGTGGTTACCTAAAAAAACAGAGATTGTTCCTTCATTTCCGATATCGATTCCTGCTCCGAATCTTCCATATCTATCATTAATATCACATTTCAAAACAAATGAATCATATAGTAAACCGCTTACTTCATTTGTCTGGGAATTTAATGATTTCATATGTATTTTATAACCATAATACTCTTCAACTAAATCATATAATTCATTTACAGTCATATTTTTCTCCTTATCTTGGCTTCATCGTCATTGTAGTTTCGTTCCAAATATAATTATTCTTCAATAAATACTCATATTCCATACCTAAAGCCCCTCTATCATTAATCGGATTATGCGAAAAATAAAAAGTTTTTCCACCATAAATTCCATCATCCAAAAAGCCTTCATTAAATAATTTGAACATATCATCGTCTGTAAACCCATACTTCCCCTTAATAGCATCCCATTCACTTCCAAGACTAAAATATGTGTACTCATCTCCTGCTTTTGTAATATAACTTGTAGGACCTCCTCCATCATATTTTCCAAGCATCACCTTTTCTTTTCCTGGATTATGAATACTTTTTTGATATATATTATCATAATCCTTATAAGAAATACTCTTACTTCCACCCTTATCCGGATTATAATATAAATGCGATTTAATATCACCATTATTCACTGAAGTTTGATTCATTTGGAAAAGTGCTTTTGCTTCAGCTCTGTACTCAAGCACACCAAATACTGTGAGACTTCCGTAAAATGCTGCCGCTGCATAGTCTTTTTTAGAAAAGGAGTAAGCCGCCAAAGAGCCATTTTTAAATACTCTTACAAGAGTAATAACCATATATAACTGCTTTGCCGCACGTATTCCTTGACCAAGTTCT
>ODAI013236782.1_pt1 | contig 22552 bp, 16 predicted proteins | sample 1539321 | NCBI WGS metagenome assembly ODAI01 (sample SAMN02144231, study PRJEB22623) | gut metagenome | biome: sheep rumen | host: Ovis aries | place: New Zealand | reverse complement strand
TTACGAGGATTATATCAGACTCAGTGATGTTGAACACGAAGTCCTTGTTCTTGTCGGGGAAGAGGTTCTGGATAACGTCGTAAGCGGAGATGTCGTTCGCGGAAACTATTCTGATAAGGAATACAGCGCGGCTTATCTCAGCGTTGAAGTGCAGCTCGCGGGCCTTGATAACGATATCGCCGGGGAGAACGTTGTCAAGGATAACATTTTTAATGAAGTTGTTGCGGTCGTATTTCTCATCGTAATACTGTTTGATATTTGAAAGAGCGATAGCGAGGATGCTTGCGTACTTGGCAGCGGTATCGTCAACTCCCTCAACGAATGCAGCGTAATCGGGCTTTACGCGGGAACCGAACGGCTTATAGGTAAAGCCGTCGCGGATAAAGATATCATGCGAATCCGTGAGGTCGAGTGAAACGAACTCATTAGTCGTGCCGACGCGGGAAAGATCGCTGCACGCAATGATAGTAGCAGTCTCATCGACAACGCCGATAGTAGCATCGATAGAATCACGCATCTGATGAACTAAACCCTGAAATAATCTGTTGGACATAATGTACATCCCTTCTCTGAAAATAGTTTATATTTATGATCGGGAACACGAAAGATCAACTTATTACAAATTGTAACATATAATTATGAACAATCTGTGAATGGACTATTAATTTTCTGTGAAACCCCCGCATTTGAAACATAATTTAATGGTTGAATTTGTCTGAAATCACTATTTGCCAGGATGAATTGTAACTTTCTGGTAATATTTTCATCCTGAAATGTAATAATTACATTTTCTCTGGCTGACCAATATTGAGTATCGTCAGCACGTTCCTGAGTGTCTGGCGGACAGCGATGCTGAGCAGCAGACGGGCGTTCCTGAGCGCCTCTGATTCGGCGTTCTTTACGCTGCATCCGTCGTAGAAGCGGTGGAAAAGGGTCGCAAGGTCGATAGCGTACTTCGTTATCTTTGCAGGATCGTAGCTCTTTGCAGCGAGGTCGATCTCCTTGGGCAGCGATGCGATGTGGCGGATCAGCTCTATCTCGCGCGGGTCGCTGAGCAGGTCGAAGTCAGCGCTTTCAGGTATCTGTACGCCTTCTTCGCTGAGATTCCTCAGCATACTGCAAATTCTTGCATGGGCGTACTGGACATAGTATACCGGGTTCTGCGAGGACTTTTCAACAGCAAGGTCGAGGTCAAATTCAAACTGGGAATTAGCCTCGCGGAGGTTGAAATAAAACCTTGCGGCATCTATCGGAATCTCGTCGAGGAGAGTTACCAGCGTGATAGCCTTGCCGCTTCTCTTGGAGAGCTTTACGACTTCGCCCTGACGGACAAGACGTACCATTTGCATGAGCACGACGTCGAGCTTTGAGGTGTCTACTCCGAGAGCGGAGAGAGCAGCTTTAAGACGCGGCACATATCCGTGGTGGTCGGCGCCGAGGACGTTTATCGCCTTGTCGAAGCCTCGGGTGACGAGCTTGTCGTAGTGGTAGGCTATATCGGGAACTATATATGTGTAAAGCCCGTTGCTGCGGCGAAGAACGAAGTCCTTGTCGAGACCGTACTCGGTAGCTCTGAACCATATCGCACCGTCCTGTTCGTAGGCGTGACCGGATTCCATGAGCTTGTCCACGACGTGCTTCGTGTCATTTTTGGCGTGGATAGTGCTCTCGCGGAACCAGTTATCGTAGACGATGCGGTATTTTTTTAGGTCACGCTCGAGCCCTTGTATATTGAGCGGGAGGGCGTAGTCAACAAGGGCCTTGCGGCGTTCCTCCTCAGAGAGCTCCTGAAGCTCAAAAGTATGAGCCTTATAGTAGTTCGCGGCGTGCTCGATTATGTCTGTTCCGAGGTAGACGTCATCGGGCATCTCGAAATCCTGACCCTCGCCGGAGAGAGCGTATATCTCAGCGCAGAGCTTTTCGGTATCATTGCGGTTGTCGTATATGAGCTGCTGACCCTTGTCTGAGCAGAGCTGCATATAGCGGAGGGAGAGCGACTTGCCGAACTTTTCTATCTGATTGCCGGCATCGTTGACGTAAAACTCACGCTCAGCGTGGTAGCCTGCCCATTGCATGACGCTTGCGAGGCAGTCGCCGATAGCGCCGCCGCGGGCGTTTCCGATGTGCATAGGGCCTGTCGGATTGGCAGAAACGAATTCTATGAGTACCTTTTTGCCCTTGCCCAGCTCAGTTTTTCCGTAATCATCCTTTTCATCGAGGACATTTCTTACGACATCTGAGAACCATTTCCTGCCGAGGAAGAAGTTGATGAATCCGGGACCTGCGACTTCTGTGCGCTCGAAGATCGTATCCTTGAGGTCAAGCTTTGAGCAGATGAGCTCTGCGATCTTTCGCGGAGGGAGCCTGAATGCCCTTGCACACACCATAGCGGTGTTGGCGGCGAAATCTCCGTGTGATTTGTCTGCCGGTATCTCGATAGTGAACGCCGGTACCGGTACAGCCGGGACAGCCTTCTCTGCAACGAGAGCTCCGAGAGCTTCCATTATCATCTCGTTGAGCTGGAGTGAGGCTTTGTTGATGAGGTCTGACATTTGCTATGTTCCTTTCCTTTGCCGTTCAGTTCTGGTACTGAACGGTCATGATTATCTCGTTATCCGAGAGATAAGCTGAATTGAGGTCGAGGGTGTATTTCAGGTAAAGTCTTCCGTCGCGTTCGATAGTATTGGCTATCTTATGTGTATAAACGCCGATCTGGAGGCTGCCGTAGGGAGTACCGTACTGGCAGAAGTGTTTCCTGCCGATCTCGAGCGAGAGCACGGAATTGGCAGAGCCGGAGCGGACGATAGAAGCACTTTTCGAGCCGTCCGCCCTGATAGTTGTGACCGATCCCTCGAAACCGGTCGCTGACGTATCCTCATACTGTATTATATCAATGCCGTCTTTGCGGCTGTAGTGAGCCTTAGTGAGAAGCTCGGTCTCACTTTTCTCGCCGTCCTGCCACTGGATGCTTGTAAGCGAGATCAAAACATTGTCTTTCAAGTTATGCTCCTTTAATAATTTCTGTCAGCGTTTTCGATAGCCTGTTCGAGAAGCATATCGATCAGCTCAGGGAGGGGGATGCCGTGATGCGCCATGAGCTTGGGGTAAACGCTGTTGCTTCTCATTCCGGGGGCCGTGCCGATCTTATTGAGCAGCAGGTCTCCGTTTTCTGTGAGGAAGAAGTCAACTCTTGCAAGACCGCGGCAGCCGAGAGCCTTATAAGCGCGGACAGCCGTATCGCGGATGGTTTCTTCGAGCTCTGCCGGGAGGTCTGCGGGGATCCTGAGATCATCGCCGGAGCTCTTTTTGATCTCTGTGGGGTCGTATTTTTTGCCGACCGAGAGTATCTCTCCGACCGGTGAGCAGAAGGGTGTATCGTAGCCAAAGACCGCAGCCTCGAGCTTTCTGCCTCTGACGTATTTTTCAACGACGACCTTTTTGTCGTTGGAGAATGCAATTTTCACAGCGGCAACGAGCTGTTCATAGTTTTCGGCTATGGTAGTACCAGCGCTGCTTCCGCTGCTTGCGGGCTTGACGATGAGCGGGAAGCCGAGCTGAGCGGCGATCTCCTCACATCGCTCATCTATCCTGCTTATCTCACGCGGAGGGATGAGGCGCCATTCAGCGGTTTTTATTCCGAAGTCGTCGAGGACCATGTGAGTATGGGATTTGTCGGTGCAGGAGGCTGACGCAAGAAGTCCGCAGCCAACATAGGGAATACCTGAAAGGTCAAGAAGTCCCTGTATATCGCCGTCTGCACCCTTTCTGCCCTGGAGCATCGGGAAAGCGACATCTATGCGCTTTATTGATGTCTCGCCGTTTTCGATAGTGATTATACCGCGGTGGAGGGGGTCAGGGGAGATGATAGCGGAGGTACAGTCGGGGTTCATTTCCCATTCTCCGGAAGCTATTTCATCGGGGTCACCCGGAAAATAGAGCCAGCGTCCCTTGCGTGTGATACCGATGCAGATTATCTCGTATTTATCCTCCGGGATATTTCTGATTACCTCGGCAGCAGAGGCGAGGGAGAGCTTGTGTTCCCTTGATGTTCCGCCGAAAATAACGGCAGCTTTAAGTTTAGCCATAGCAGTCTCCTTATAAAGTATAATGGTAAATTGAGTATCGTCAATTTCAAGTATCAATATATTTTATCACATTTCACAAAAAACTGCAAGTATTTTTTGCGGAAATGAAGAAATTCGCAGTAAAATTCGCAAGGATAGCGCATTGCGGACAATTTACAACCATAATATTTGTGCATTTTGACCGTGGATTTTTTTGCTTTTCGTTATTTTGATGAATATACCTTTGGTAAATATGACGAAGTACCGCCCGTTAAGGCAGGCGGTACTACAGGTCAGGTAAAGTATGAAGCGATGTATCCTATGATGCAGGCGATGTTCAGAAGCAGGAACAGTCCTGTGCCTACAGCAGTGAAGCACCAGTAAGCAGCATTTCCGAATAGCTTTGATTTCGCGGGATCGTGTCCCTTCTTAATCATGAGAAGGATCAGCACAAGTATGATAACTCCGACTGCGCTTATCACGATGCCTATGAACATGGGGAACGGTACGAAGCTCAGTTCGATATCAGCGTCTTCGCTGCCAAGCTTTACCGCCATGAATGCACCGTCCATTACAGGCTTAATATCGGTTTTTCTGCCGTTTACCTCTGCACGCCAGCTTGAGCTGTATTCCACCGGGATGAACACATATCTTCCCTGCGGGTCATTTACTTTCATGGAGAGCTTTGAGGCACTTGCTCTTACATCTTTAGCGTGGCTGCCGGAGGAATACATATCGCACAGCGTCCTGAGTCTGCTGATGCTCATGAAGCCGACGTAGAACGTATCGCTTGCCTCGGTCTCTGAGATGATCGAGACGGTGACAGTGCCGGCGTCGAAGTCTCCTACGAAAGCCGTACCTGATTCATTGACTCTTGGAAAGGTATTGTTTTCCACATCATCTCCATAGGGGAGGTACGCAGGTTCGCCGTTGACATTGATCTGCATGAGGATATCGAGCTGATTATCCTCATAGAAATACATTACAGACGGCTCAGTTATCTGAAATTCGGCGGTATAGGTAAACGGGAACATGATATTCGTGACCATTTCACTTTCGTCTGAAATAATAGCGTCCTTGTACTTTACTGTTCTTATAAGGTCGTCATTGTCGCCGGTCAGAGCCTTGTAAAGCCTGTTCTGATAGCCGAAGGGCAGGTCGTTCTCATTGAAGCTTACCTCAGTGAAGTCCTCACCTGTGAGTATGCCGAATGGGAGCGTATATTCACAATCGTAGAAATTGAAGCCGTTGAGCTCCTGCGAATAGCTGTAAAGGCTGCTGTCAGTTTCGGCATTGAGGAATATCTTTTTTACGTTAAGGAGTGCGTCGGTGAAGGCAGTTCCTCCGGTGTCATAGAGCGTGGTGTATTCCTGAGTATATCCGAGATTGTGGAACTCGTCGAAGTATTCACGCGAGACATTGAGTGTCCAGTCGCCGAGCGTGGGGGTGCCGGTAAGTATGCCGTAATTCGGGAAAATAGAGTAGTGCAGCTGCTTTACACGGGAGAGGTTGTTGTCCTCAAGATCAATACCGTTCCGGAATTCGGAAACGATCTTGTCAAGCTCATAGGAATTCCCGGGAGCAAGCATACCATAGCCGCCGAGCAGGGATTGAACAACAACTGAGACAGTGATATAGTATCCGAGCTGTTTCCGGTTGAAAACGGCAAATGCGAGCAGCGCGGAAACTACTGAGGCTATGAGTGAGAACAGGTAGATCGAATAGGTATCGAGGTCAGTGATAGCTGAGCCGACGATGAGTATACACATCACTATAAGGATAATGAAGGCCGCTGCCTTAGTGAAGATCGAAGAATAGCGTACAGCTTTTTCAGCCTTTGGCGACTTCGGGGCGGCGATGGGCTTTTTGTCGTCGAGCCTGCTGTTGAACGAGGCAAAGATATCTGCGCTGACGAATGCGATAATGAAGCCGAAGCGATAGGGGAAATGTGCGTATGATCCCATGTGCCACAGGAGGTTCGAGCCCTCTGAGATTATCGGGACTATGAGTATTGCCATGAGGAAGATGCCGCGCCATGTTTCGCGGCTTATCTTCTGCTTTCGTTTTTTTGCAAGGAAAACGTCGAAAAGCAGTGCAGCGATACCGAGCTCTGTGCCGAAGAGCATGAACTGTTTCTGAGGGTCGAAGTCTCCATTGCGTGTTGTAAGCATCTCGGTAAGGTTCTTGGAGATGTAGTCCGTGCGGGGGGAGCTGGTCATTTTGAGAAGTGTCGGTATGATGATGAATGCCGAAATAACAAACGCAACGGCAGTGAACAGACCGAGCTGAGCTGAGATCCTTCTGCGCTGTTTGGGGTCTTTTTCAATAAAGATAAAATAGCTGAAGCAGTACAGTATAATAAATATGTAGACCATAGCGCTTAGGTAGTAGTTTATGATCAGCAAGGAGGCACTCATTACTGTATACCACAGCGGCTTGCTGGTTTTGAGCATATGGTCAAGGGCAAGCATCAGCAGCGGAAAAAGTATCACTATATCCAGGAAAAAGATATTCATGTAATACTGGATATTATGCCCGCACATGGCGTAAAACAGTGATAGAGCGACGTTGCTGAGCTTTTCAGTCCGACGGACCCTTTTCAGGTACACCGACATTGTGACAGAGCAGAGCATTAGCTTTATCATCAGGAAGAACGTCATTGCATTGGAAAGACTGCTCCTGCTGACAAAGAGGAAAAACAGGTTCATCGGGTTGAGCAGATAGGTGCAGCAGTTCATTGTGAAATCGGCTCCTGCACCGTTATACCAGTCAAACATTGCAGGAGCTGCGCCGTGCAGCACATCGTGCGTATGGGAATACAGGGGGATGTACGACACAGTCATATCATAGTAGCTGACATTGCCGCTGCCGAATGGATAAACGTGCTTTACAGCGAATATCACACACAGTACGGCAAGAACAACCGCCGGAGCGATGAAGTGCTCCTTGTTTCGTTTTATGAAATTCATAGATATCTCCTTAACCTAAGGTGCAGATCATCATCCCGGCAATTATCAGGGACAGCGCTGCGAGTTTTCGCTTTGTCGGTCTTTCACGAAAGAAAATGAAGCCGAACACCGTAATATAGACATATCCGAGTGCATCTATCACCGCTCCGACTGAGAGCGGGATGCCTCTGTAGGCGATAACCGCGAGAAGTGACGATGCAAAAAACATTGCATAAGCGGTTATTACCAGAGGGTTCATGTACTCTTTTATGCGCGAAGGATAGGTCTTTCCGGCTGAAAATTTTAGCAGCACCTGTGATACTGCACCCATAAAGACAGCAAAGATCATGATCGCGATACTCACGGCTCATCCCCCTTTTCCCTGTCGTCTCTGAAATAGAGGATAAGTCCGGCGAATACCAGTGCAATTCCGATGAGCTTGACCGGAGCGAGCTTTTCATGGAAAACGATGATACCCCAGACAAGTCCCCAGATAACAGAGGCTGACCTTGCGGAATAAGCTGTTGTAAGCCTGATCCTTTTCAGGATCTGCTGCCAGCCGAAGGCATATATAATGAGTATCATGATCGAGAAACCATAGTACAGAATAAAGTGCGGGCTCAGGAAGCGGTACCCAGAGGCTTTTTTTGAGAATACACCTGAGATTGACAGCAGAGCGACCATGAGGTGAAGTGTAATATATGTAAGCGATCTGTTCTTCTTCATCTTAAATATTCAAGTGCAGTCTCGATGACTCGTCCGCGGTCGGACTCGGTCAGTCCGTAGTACATCGGGAGCCTTACGAGCCTGTCGCTCTCCTTTGTGGTGAACTCGTCAATGCCGCTGAAGCGTCCGTATTTTCTGCCGGCGGGAGCAGAGTGCAGCGGGACGTAGTGGAAAACGGTGCAGATACCTCGTTCGCGCATGAAATTGATAAATGCAGAGCGGTCAGCGAGATCGCGGAGCTTTATGTAGAACATATGGGCATTGTGAACGCAGTATTCCGGGATATACTGAAGCTCTATCCTGCCTGAATCAGCGAACGGACGGAGGGCTTCAAGGTAAGCGTTATAGGTTGCCATTCTGTCGTTATAAATTTCGTCCGCGTGCATGAGCTGAGCATAGAGGTAGGCAGCGTTGATATCACTCGGAAGGTAACTGTCGCCGAAGTCTACCCAGGTATACTTATCGACCTCGCCGCGGAAGAACTTTGAGCGGTTAGTGCCTTTTTCGCGGAGTATTTCTGCACGTTCCATATATGCGTCATTGTTGACGAGGATAGCACCGCCCTCGCCCATAGAGTAGTTCTTGGTCTCATGGAAGGAATAGCAGCCGAAATCACCGATAGTGCCGAGAGCCCTGCCCTTATAGCTGCTCATAACACCCTGTGCTGCATCCTCAATTACGATGAGGTTGTATTTTCTTGCGATATCGTTTATAATGTCCATTTCACAGGAAACTCCGGCGTAATGCACAGCAACTATCGCGCGGGTGTGCTTTGTGATAGCAGCTTCGATCTTATTCTCGTCGATATTCATTGTATCAGGACGGATGTCACAGAAAACGAGGCTTGCGCCGCCGAGAATCATAGATGTGGCAGTGCTTGAGAAGGTGAAGCTTGGGAGAATGACCTCGTCGCCTGCGGAAAAGCCGCTGAGTATCGAGGACATATCAAGAGCGCTTGTGCAGCTTGTTGTCAGGAGGAGCTTTTTGGCACCGAAGCGTTTTTCGAGCCATTCTGTGCAAAGTCTTGTAAATTTTCCGTCACCTGAAATTTTATGGGTGAATACGGACTGTTTGATATAATCCATCTCGTCGCCGGTATATGGCGGAGTATTGAAGGGAATCGTATTAATATGTATCATCTCCAGATAAAGTATAATAGCTCTGATGCAGTTGATATCAGTCTCAGCCCTTGATGAGACTGCGGTACTGGATAGGCGTCATACCTGTTGAAGCGCCGAACTGCCGGAGGAAGTATTTGCTGTCGAGATATCCGCATTTCTCAGATATCTCCATAACGCTTAGAGTTGAGGTCGCAAGGAGATATTTTGCCTTAGCCATACGCGCGGCAATGCAGTCCTTGTGGAAGCTGAGGCCGAAGCACTGCTTGTAAACAGTGCGGAAGTATCCGGTGCTTCCGGGAACTCTTGCATGGAGTGAAGGTGTATCGAAGGTAGAGTTCGGCTCTGCGTAGACGAAGTTTCGTATCTCCGAAAGCTCATGGTAATGGCTTATGAGACGGCGCTCAGCAGCATCATTGGCGAGCTTGTCGGAAGCGGAGGTACATTTTTCGAGGCATTCCATGTAAGATATACCCTCGCATTTTTCGGCTGTGCAGACAAAAGAATCCGTGCCGTATTCGTCTATATACTTCCTGTGCTGGAGGAGAATTGAGCTCAGGCAGTCTGCGAGGAGTTCTGCGCCGGCACTGCTCTGGACGAGGCACAGGAAGGTATTGTCGTTTATCCTGCCGCAGATGTCGTGATTCCCGCTGAATCGAGTTACAGCCTTTGAAGCGTCGAGAACGGCGCTGATTCGCTTATCGGAGCCGAGCTCGGGCGAAGCTGTATCGAAAAGGCAGACTTTCAGCATTATCATATAAAGCTCCTTGCCGCCGTGGAGAACGGCAGCACGGTAGGACATTTCCATACCTTTTGCGTTGTACATACCTGTGAGAGTATCGCGTTTATCGGAGAGATCCTGGCACTTGCTGAGGTAGCGGATATCGTTCTTCATCCTGAGAAATTCAAGACCGTTGGAGACTGTTTTTATCCAGTTGCGGAAGATATCGTCATAGGCATCCGGTTCATCATAGCGGAGGATGACGTAGCCGAAGAATTTTTCTCCGAAGAAAAGAGGGGTGAAGTAATAGGCAGCGGGGTCAGTATGGAGGGCGAAAATCCTTCCCAATTCGTATCTGTTCAGCTCGAATGGTGTCGGGTCAGCCCACGGAACTATCGAGCGGCAGGAAACTATATCTGACATCTGATCCGTCTGGTCGTACCAGTTTGAGCTGAGGCACAGAAAGATATTGTGAACATTTCTAAGGAGCCAGTGCAGACTTCCGAGTGTAGTGGAGAATTCCTCGAGATTCTGGCTTTTTGTGAGGTTCTGGTCGAGCGGGGTAAAGAGGTTCCAGAACTCATAGTCGCGTTTTGCCTTGACCTGATCGAGCTCGTCGTAGTATTGTGCGCCGCAGCGGCCGCAGGTACAGCTGTCGCCGCTGATGAGCTCGCCCTTAGGCGGGAAGAACGGGATATTCATGCCATCGCAGAGCTTTGCGTGGAGGATTTTCACAGCAGATCTTCCAAGTTCAGTACGGTTGCGCTGATAGGTCGTAAGGAGCGGGGTATATAGTGTTCTGCGGTCTATATATTCATATCCGATCACCGTGATATCGTCCGGAACTGATATATGGCTTCTCATAAAGGTCTCGAGCATACCGTAGGCCATATAGTCGTTAGCGCAGATAACAGCTTCAGGCAGAGGCAGTTCGCCGCTGATATAGCGCTGAGCGAGTGCTTTGCCGGAGGTCATCCAGAAATCCCCGAAGTGTATTCGCTCCTCCTCGATAGGCAGACCGTGCTTTCTGAGCGAGCGTTTGTAGCCGTCGATACGCTTGACAGAGGCGGCGATCTCCTCGTAGCCTGAGAGAAAATCGATTTTAGTGAAGCCGTGTTTTTTTATAAGGTGGTCGGTGATCTCCTCGATATCGTTCTCATCGCTGGTATTAATGCAGCGTATCCCGGGGATATCGAATTCCTTAGATGAGGTGCCTATTATGATGACAGGGACCTTCTTCCGCAGTACATAAGCTGCAATACGGCTGCGAAGGGTCTCGTTGACGAATGATTCTGAGACGAGTATGATAGCGCTGATGTCATCAGAGAGCAGGAGCTCATAGATACCGTTTTCGCAGAAAAGTGATTTTTCAACTATATTCGGATTGAAAACATTGGAAATTATGGCGGTATCATAACCGTCCGACTGAGCCTGTTCGATAATACCCTCGAGTATCTGACGCTGCTCGATGCTGTTGGCCTCTGCGGAGATCACAGCGATTATTGGGCGTTTGGGCTTGTTCATATTAGTCCTCCGAAAAAAATAAAAAAAGTTATCACACATATTATAATATAAATATTTCCTGTTGTCAATGGTTTTGTGTTGATTTTGTCCACCAATTATTCACATTGTGGGTTTACGGACATGAATTATTAATATATAATTAACACAGATGAAACATTTTATTTGGATTTTTCAAGGAGGAGTTTGTATGATCAAAGGCAGGATCAGATCAGCTTTAGCAGGTATAATTGCCGGAGCAATGTTTCTCACGGCGATCCCCTCAATACCTGAGAATAGCATTGAAGCATCGGCTGCAAGTCTTTGTACGGTCAATACCAGCAAGACATACCAGACTATACGCGGATTCGGAGGAATGAACCACCCCGAGTGGCAGAGCTACAAGGGCGGCGGCGATATGAAGGCATCCGAGGTACAGACAGCTTTCGGAAACGGCGACAATGAGCTCGGACTTACGATACTCCGTATCTTTGTCAGCGATGACCAGAACGCATGGAAGAACGCTATCCCTACAGCACAGAGAGCTCAGGCGCTCGGAGCTACTGTATTCGCAACACCGTGGAATCCCCCCGCAAGTATGCGCCATGCAGGCGGCGGCGGAGACCAGAGCGGTATGTACGTCCTCAATGACGGCTCTGAGGCAGCATACGCCAAGCACCTCAACAGCTTTGTAAAATACTGCGAGAGCCAGAATGTTACTCTCAATTCTATATCAGTCCAGAATGAGCCCGACTTCTCGAAGGAATGGACATACTGGTCGCCCGAACGCACGACTAACTTCATAGCAAATTACGGCAGGGACGTTGTTGCCGGCACAAAGGCAAAGCTAATGTCTCCTGAATCCTTCCAGTACGGAGCATGGAGCACTACCAGCAGGAACTACTACAATAATATCCTGAACAATGCGAAGGCTATGGCAAACTGTGATATCTTCGGAACGCATTTCTATGGCACTCCCAGAAATAAGATGGATTTCCCCGCGCTTGAAAATTCCGGCAAGGAAATATGGATGACCGAGGTCTATGTACCTAACTCCGATGCTGATTCAGCCAACAGATATCCTGAGGCTATAGATGTAGCTGAGAACATCCACAACGCTCTTGTTGTAGGTAATATGAGCGCTTATGTATGGTGGTACATCCGACGCAGCTACAGTCTCCTGACCGAGGACGGCAAGCCCTCAAAGCGCGGATACATGATGGCTCACTTCTCGAAGTGGGTGCGTCCTGGTGCAGTCCGCATCGACGCTACCGAGCAGCCTGCGAACAATGTATTCGTTTCTGCTTACAAGAACACCGACGGAACAGTCGCTATCGTTGCTATAAATAAGGGCAGCGAAGGCTATGCACAGCAGTTTTCTGTAAACGGAACCATCACCGATGTTGACCGTTACAGAACGACCTCCGGTGAAAATCTTGCGCTCACATCAAATCTTGAGCATGATACAAATACATTCTGGGCACAGCTTCCTGCGGAGAGCGTTACTACATTTGTTGTATCGCTTTCAGGCAGAAGCTCAGTCACTACTACCAGTTCAACTACGACCACTACCACTACAACTACAACAAAGGCTATTGAACCTGACAGCAACGGCTACTACTTACACGATACCTTCGAGGGCAGTGTTTCTGAATGGACAGGACGCGGCTCAGCCACAGTTGAGCTCAGCGGAAGAAGACCCTTCGCAGATAAGGAGGCTCTGCTTGTATCCGGCAGAAATTCCGCATGGAACGGTGCTCAGATGAGTCTTGACAGCAACACGTTCAAGCCCGGCAGCACATACAGCTTCAGTGTGGATGCAACCTTCCTCGACGGCAAATCAAGAACAAATACAATGATGCTCTCCCTCCAGTACAAGGATTCAGACGGAGAGGTAAAATACGGCCATATCGCACAGGCATCTGCGATACGCGGCAGATATGTACAGCTCGCCAACAGCAGCTATACCATTCCCTCAGGCGCTTCAGACCTTGTTCTCTACGTTGAAACGGAGTCGGGTTCAGATAATTTCTATATTGATGAAGCAATAATCGCAGTAAAGGATACAAAGATCGACGGACCTGCTGAGCTTAAACTCAACAGCGGCGATGTTAATTTCAATGGTAGGATAGACGTCTTCGACGCTATCCTTGCAAGGAGAGGCCTTGTAAGCGGTTTCAGTGACGGAGCAGCGGAGATTGCCGCCGACGTTGACGAGGACGGCAAGTTCTCAGTGGCAGACTTCGTACAGATAAGCAATTACGTTCTCGGAAGAAGCAGCGAATTCTCGGTTTATACCCCTCCCGAGCCTGAGCCTTCTGACTTCATCTATGAGTCCGCACTTGCTTATCACGAGGCTCCGGACTACCTTAAACCCTGCTCGCAGAAGGGGACTATCACTAAGGAATACTACAGCGGCATCAACGGAAATAAGGCACTCAACGTCTACACTCCCTACGGCTACGATTCTTCAAAGAAGTACAACGTTTTCTACCTTATGCACGGCGGCGGAGAGAACGAGAACACGGTATTCAGCGACAGCGTTAAGATGAACAACATCCTTGATCACATGATAATGAACGGCGAACTTGAGCCTATGATCGTGGTAACGCCTACATTCAACGGCTGCCCCACCAGTGACGGAAATATGGGTGCCGGAACAGTTTGGGACGAGATGCGCCAGAGCATCATTCCCTTTGTCGAGGGCAAATATTCGACATATGCAGATTCGACCTCAATGGATGACCTCAAGGCTTCAAGGTTCCACAGAGCATACGGCGGCTTCTCAATGGGCGGCGGCTCCACATGGAATATGCTCATCAACAATCTGGACATCTGCGCTTATTATATGCCTCTGTCAGGACACTGCTGGGGCGGAGCAACTGGTATCCAGAACGCGATCGACAGGTCAGGACTGACCCAGAGAGACTATTTCGTACTCGCAGCAACAGGTGATAAGGACATTGCTTATGGAAATATGCAGAATCTTATACCTACGCTCAAGAGTGATACAAAGCGTTTCACCTACACATCAGATTTCTCACAGGGAAACTTCTACTTCCTCGTTGCAAACAGCAATGACGGTGTAGAGAAGACTCACTGGTGGGGATTTGTAAGGTGGTACATTTACGATGCACTTCCGTACTTCTTCCATGAAGGCAGGTAAAAAACAGATAGACAAACATTATGTCCTCCATAGTCCGCACTTCCCGGTGCGGACACTTTTTTTTCCAGCGTGACGCTGGACCCTTCACCGCTGCCGCTCGCAAGCTCGCTCAGTTCTTACAAACGGTAAATTTCCTGATCGCTCACGGAAGTTGTTTTTAAATATTCCGCGAAGCGGACACATTAACTCTCAACTCTCAACTTTCAACTCATAACTCTAATCTCTAAGCTCTGAGTTCATTATTGAGCCGGACAGTTGACATACAGGCTTATAAATGATATAATTATTTATATGCTGAGCAGCCGGAGGAAACTATGGAGCTTTATTATACAAACCTTATACTTAATAATGGGAATTACCGCAGAAATCTCTCACTTCTGCGTGATCTTGAAAAGGACAGGATATTCTGCCGCCACGATATACAGCACTTCCTGAACGTTGCAAGGATAACAGTTATACTTTGCAATGACCGCGGAGTTGAGGCTTCACGAGACCTCATATACTCGGCTGCACTGCTGCACGATATCGGCAGGATCCAGGAGCAGCTAAGCGGAGTCCCGCATCACATCGCCGGACAGGAAACTGCTGCGGAGATACTTGACGAGGTGGGCTGCCCTGAGGAAATGAAGCAGCAGATTATCGGCATGATCGCAAGTCACAGGAGCTCCGCACCGAAGCATAATGAGCTTGAGGAGATATTCTGCGAGGCTGACAAGAGGTCGAGACTGTGTCTGGAGTGCGGGGCTGAAAGTCTGTGCAACTGGGCTGGTGACAAGAAAAATCTTGATATAGAGGTGTAAGCTTTGAGGATAGGGAACAGGGATTTCGATACGGAAAATAATTGCTATATTATGGGGATACTCAACGTTACTCCGGACTCGTTTTCTGACGGCGGAAGGTACAACACACTTGATGCTGCGCTAAGGCGGGCAGAGGAGATGATCGCGGATGGGGCTGACATCATTGATGTCGGCGGAGAGTCTACACGCCCCGGTTTTACGCGGATAACTGACGAGGAGGAGATAGCCCGCACCGCTCCGGTGATAGAGGCGCTGAAGGCAAGGTTCGATATCCCGCTTTCGATCGATACATATAAATACAGGGTAGCGCAGTCTGCGGTTAGCGTGGGCGCTGACCTTATAAACGATGTCTGCGGGCTGAAATACGACAGCGGAGAAATGGCGAAGTTTGCTGCGGAAAGCGCGCTGCCGTGCTGCCTTATGCACAATCGTGATGATTCTGTGTATTCAAGCTTTATGGAGGACTTGATCGAGGACCTCCGCGGAACGCTTGATATAGCCATAAACGCAGGTATATCGCGGGATAGCATCATTCTCGACCCGGGCATCGGTTTTGCAAAGAGCTATGAGAACAATCTTGAAGCGATAGACCGGCTGGATATGCTGAAAAGGGAGCTTGGATATCCGGTTCTGCTCGGCACATCGAGGAAGTCAGTGATAGGGCTTGCGCTCGGACTTCCCGGAGGTGAGCGCACGGAGGGGACTCTTGCGACGACAGTTGTAGGAGTTCTCAGGGGAGCTTCATTCGTCCGCGTCCACGATGTAAAGGAAAATTTCCGCGCTGTAAAAATGACGCAGGCTATAATAAGGGGTTACAGGAATGGATAAGATCTGTATTGATGAGCTGAAAATTTTCGCGCACCACGGCGTTTTCGAGCACGAGAACGTCAACGGTCAGAATTTTTACCTGAACGCTGTTCTGAGCGTTGATGCTGAGAAGGCAGGTATGCGTGATGACCTGAGCTGTTCGGTGGACTACAGCAAGGTCTGCGAGGTGCTTGAAAATGTCATGACGAAGAACGTTTTCCGGCTCATCGAGGCTGCTGCACAGACTGCTGCGGAGGCTGTACTGCACGAATTTCCTCAGGTCAGGAGTATTGACATAGAGGTCCGCAAGCCCGAGGCACCGATAGATATGGACTTCCGCTCGGTATCTGTTAAGATAACCCGCGGCTGGCACAGGGCGATGATCGCGCTTGGGTCGAATAAGGGCGACAGCAGGGGATACATCGAGCACGCTGTTGAGCAGCTCTGCGCCTGCAATCACATACGCGGAGTGCGCTGCTCTGAGCTTATCGTTACGAAGCCTTATGGCTATACCGAGCAGGCTGACTTCCTGAATGGTGCTGTTCTCTGCGAGACAATGCTCTCGCCGCATGGACTTCTTGAATTTATGCAGTCGGTCGAAAATTCTGCGAACCGCACACGCGAGATACACTGGGGACCGCGCACGCTTGACCTTGACCTCATTTTCTATGATGACGAGATTATCTCCGACCCTGACCTCATCGTCCCGCATCCGGATATGCACAACCGAAGGTTCGTCCTTGAACCGGCAGCGCAGCTTGCGCCTTACTACAGGCATCCGGTGCTTGGAGTGACGGTCAGTCAGCTTCTTGAAAGGCTGAAAAAGCAATGACAGCGATAATTGCAGCGGTCTCACGCGGAGGAGTTATCGGTGCAAACGGCAGTATACCGTGGGATATTCCTGAGGACAGGGCTTATTTCCGGGAGCTTACTACCGGCGGGGCAGTTATAATGGGCAGGCTTACCTATGAGAGCATAGGCAGACCGCTTACCGGGCGTTTGAATATCGTGATATCGCATAGCAGGCATTACAGCGGACGACTCCTACTGACTGCTGAGGGGCTTGACGAGGCTGTTGAAACGGCAGAGAACGTTCTAAAGTGCCGCGGAATGTCGGGCGATGTTTTTATCTGCGGAGGAAGCGCGGTATACCGTCAGGGACTTGCGCTTGCGGACAGGCTTTACCTGACGGAGCTGTACGATGAATATGATGGTGAAGTATACTTCCCGGAGTTCAGCAGGAGCGAGTTCGTGCTGACGAGCTGTGACGACCGGCCGGAGCTTCGCCTGAGATTTTGCATATATGACAGAGTAAATGGCGGGTAATACCGCCATTCATAATTTATTCACAAAATGTTTACAATTTTTGCCGCACATCTGACCCTTGTAAACAGTCAAACATTATGAAGGGAGGTTGAGATGTGTCAGTTGAATTAAAGGATCAGTACGAAAAGATATTCCGGTACTGCTATTTCAGAGTCCGCGATAAGTCGCTCGCTGAGGATCTGACACAGGAGACCTTCCTTCGGTTTCTGGAGATCCGGCGAAAACAGGACATTATCAAGGAACTCCACTATCTGTACACTATTGCCGGCAATCTGTGTGCAGACAGCTACCGGAAAAAACCTGCTGAGGAACTGACAGACGACATTCCCGATAATACAGACCACGAGGATGATATCCTGACCGAAGCAGCGCTCAGCAGTGCCATGAAAAAGCTGAGCGTTGAGGACAGGGAGCTGATAATGCTGAGATTCGTAAATGAGGTACCCTTGGGAACGCTCAGTAAAATGAAGGGCGTTTCGAGATTTTCGATGAGCCGCCGGCTCAGCCGTATCCTTGCGGAGCTGAAAAAAGAATTCAACGAAAAGGAGGAGTAAGGCTTGGATAAGAGGTTTAAAAAAGCGATACATGATTCATTCAGTTTTCCGGAAGCTGAACGCAAGGAAGAATTCTTCTCACAGGCTGAGTTCGCTCCGGAAGTTGAAAAGGAAAGCAGGAGCAGAAAGCCTGTCATCTTCAGGATAACAGCTGCGGCAGCAGCCTGTGCAGCAGCATTCGGTATATGGAGCGGCGTGAGATACATGAACGTCAGCCGCAAGCCAGATCTCCGCGGAGATTCGCTCATAACCGAGATCTCTCAGCCAACAGAGGCAGGAACAGCCACTACCGCTGAGACAGTCCAGACCTTCCAGACGACCACTGCTCAGGTCACGACAGCCATTGTTACCCAGACCGCTGAAAGCAGCGTCACAGCTTTAATGACCACGGCCGCAGTGCCGGTCACTACTACCTTCATAAGAACCGAAATGCCGGTAACCACGGCGCTGACGACTGATCTGCCGCCAGTAACTACAACTAATATCACCGGGCTGGAAAATGAGCTCGATGAATACGAAAGGAGTAAAATTATGAAAAAGATCGCATCATACACAGCAGCACTCGCAATGCTCGGCTCAGCAATACCTACAGGAGCGGCAGCAGAGTATATCCCTCCTCAGCCTACAGAGGAACAGCTTGCAATATACAGTACACTTGATTCAGGAAACGTTGACCTTGACTTCAACAGTGACGGACAATTCGACATTAACGATGTATATAAGCTCTACAGTGCAGCTCACAACTTTGATATCACCTCTAAGGAAACAAAGGAATACTTCAACACACACGGCGATGTTAACGGCGACGGCGAGACCGGGTATAAAGACGCTGACGCACTTCTGAGCTATTTCGTGTACAAGAACGGTGTTCCCGCAGAAGCCTTTCATGCTGAGAATTACAAAAACGATGAAGGAAATGTTTCAGCCGGCTCATATATGTTTGTCTATGATCTGATGTATGAGGCTGAGGAGTACAATATCCTCTACGGCTACATCGCAGACAAGATAGATGCAGGCAGCTATGATATCGACGTTAATTCCGACGGCATAGTCAACGGCGAGGATGCATTTGAATATTATATCTTCAATTATTCAGGCTCATATATGCGTATTACACAGGGTATTGAGTTCCCAGCTGAGAATACCATCCTCGGCAAAGACATATGGGAGAAGTGTGATGCTCTGAGCAAGGCACTTGCTGCTGATGATCTCTGCTCATACGAGGGCAGTACCGAGCAGATCGCAAAGTACATTTTCTACAAGAACGGCGTTACAAGTGATGATCTGTCCGTGAACGCCTACAGAGATATCCTCAGCACGCTCCCGAATTCTGAGCTTGTGCTCCGGGAGGGGGATTTCAGACAGACCGCACTGGGTGTTGATTATACTGGTATGACTGTAGGATATTTCTACACGAAGTCAGCGGATATCTTCTCGGCAATGGTAAAGGAGATAGCTGTTGAATCTGGTATGGCAAATATCGAAAACCGCCGTGATAAGGCATTCATGGACTTTGACGATGATTACTATGAGGAAAAATATGCAGAATATGAAGCAGCTATAGAGGCTGGAGAGGTACCGCCTCCGGACTTCAACAAGGATCTCAGCTGCAATGATGATGACCTTGATATCCTCAGGAGATACTATGAGGATATCTGCCAGATGAAGGACGCAAGCGAGAGCGACATTGACTCTGAGGCATGGAATTTCATTGACCGTGAATTTGATATTGACGGAAACGGCATAAGCGGCGATGTATATGACGTATTCATGGCAGAAACCTATATCATAGAAAATGTTAACTACAACGGCAATGCGGATGAGCTTTTGAAGGCTTATTACGAAAAACAGGCTGAAATGCAGACCAAGAGCCTTGCAAAGCGTGAGATAACTTACCTTTCCGGACTTGGAGTATCCCGTACAGGTGATGCAAATGAGGACGGTGAGGTCAATATGGCAGATGCAGTCAAGATAATGCAGGCAGTTACAAATCCTGACAAGTACCAGCTTTCAGACTGGGGTGAATTCAATGCAGATATTTTTGATACCGGCAGCGGCGTGACACAGATGGACGCCTGCCAGCTTCAGAGAGATCTTCTTAACAAGTAAAAATGCAACAAAAAGCCCTCCGGTTAACGGAGGGCTTACTTTTATACTGTCGAAGGGGAAGGCTCCCGATTGAGGATAGCCATGAATTCATCACCGGTGATAGTCTCTTTTTCAAGCAGGAAGTGTGCGAGCTCATGGAGCTTTGCAATGTTGTCAGAGAGTATCTGACGGGCTTTTTTATGTGATTCCTGAACGATACTGTTGACCTCAGCATCAATTCTGGAGGCAGTCTCCGGGGAGCAGGCGAGAGAGGTATCCCCGCCGAGGTACTGATTTGTCACAGTTTCGAGAGCTATCATGTCAAAGCTGCTGCTCATGCCGTAGCGTGTGACCATAGCTCTTGCAAGCTTGGTAGCTTTTTCGATATCGTTTGAAGCACCTGTGGTACACGAATTGAAGATAAGCTCCTCAGCAGAGCGCCCACCGGTGAGTGTAGCGATACGGGCAAGGGCTTCCTCCTTAGTCAGCAGGAACTTTTCGCCCTCGTCCACCTGCATCGTATAACCAAGAGCACCGGAGGTACGCGGGATAATGGTGATCTTGTGTACAGGAGCGGAATCCTTCTGCTTTGCAGCGACAAGGGCGTGACCGATCTCGTGGTAGGCGATGATCTCTTTTTCCTGTTGGGAGATAACGGCGTTTTTGCGCTGATATCCTGCGATAACGACCTCTACGCTTTCCTCGAGGTCTGACTGGGAAACGGTCTGCCTGCCGTTTCTTACAGCTCTGAGGGCACCTTCGTTGATTATGTTGGCGAGCTCAGCGCCGGAAGCTCCTGCTGTAGCTCTTGCGATAGCATTGTAGTCGATATCCTGGTCAGTCTTGATCTTTTTTGCGTGGACCTTCAGTATAGCCTCACGTCCTGCAAGGTCAGGCAGTTCAGCAGGGATACGTCTGTCGAAGCGTCCCGGACGCAGCAGCGCCGGATCAAGTGACTCAGGACGGTTGGTCGCGGCAAGGATAACTACTCCTTTTTTTCCGTCGAATCCGTCCATTTCGGTAAGAAGCTGGTTAAGTGTCTGTTCACGCTCATCGTTGCCGCCGATCTGACCGTCACGTTTTTTTCCGATAGTGTCTATCTCGTCGATGAAAACGATACACGGAGCTTTTTCGTTAGCCTGCTTGAAAAGGTCGCGGACCTTGGCAGCGCCCATTCCGACGAACATTTCGACGAATTCTGAGCCTGATATCGAGAAGAACGGGACATTTGCCTCACCAGCGACAGCCTGGGCGAGAAGTGTCTTACCGGTGCCGGGAGGACCGACGAGGAGCGCTCCCTTAGGAAGATTAGCTCCGATATCAGCGTATTTCTGTGGATTATGGAGGAAGTCCACGATCTCCTCAAGAGCCTCTTTAGCCTCATCCTGACCGGCTACATCTCCGAAGGTCTTTCCGGTCTGAGCCTTGACGTAAATTTTAGCATTGCTTTTTCCGAATGCCATAGAGTTGCCCATACGCTTGCTCATACCGCGCATAAGGATATTCCACAGAATGACCATAAAGACGATTGGCAGCACCCATGAGAAGATGAACTCGGTTATCGGGCTTTGTGTCTCGATCTTGCCGGTGAAATCGACCTTGCCGTTCTCATAGAGTCTTGTGACAAGGTCAGGGTCTTCGATCTTTACGGTAGAATAGAGCTTTTTCCGGCCGTCTGAGTCTTTGACCTCGAACACGATAGTATCGTCCTTTATCTCAGCCTGAGTGACGTTGCCGTTATCGAGCTGGTTGAGGAAGAAGCTGTAGTTGGTCTCCTTGATCTGGGCTTTTTTTACCGCCGGAACGATAAAGGTATTGAATATTAGCAGAAGCACGATACATACGACTGCAAATATCAAATAATTTTTTTTATTATTGTTTCTTCTTTCGTCCATTATGTAATATCAACTCCTTGACATGATTATAACATATCCTGAGCATTATTACAACCGGAAAATCATGATAAAAATGAAAATTTGATGAAAAGAGGGACTGCAATTGCAGTCCCTCGAAGTTTTATACAGGAAGTTTTGCTATAATACTGAGCTTATACTGCTGTATAGCAAGAGCATCCTTGTTTGTGATACCTGTCTGACCGTCAACGTCGGCGTTTGCTTCACCGTCAGAGCTGAGCTTGTACTTGTCAGGATTTGAGATCGACTGCATTACCAGAACGGCATCAGCCATATTCACCTGACCGTCAACGTTTGCATCGCCGGCGAGGTATTTTGAAGAAGATGTTGTGGAAGATGAGGTAGCCTCACTTGTTTCCTCGACCGGAGTAGTTCCGTCAGGCTCTATACCGCCGACGAGCACGCCGTCAACATAGACGCACATATTTTCGTTCTTTACCTCAGGCGGATTGTCAACAGCCGCAAAATCGCCTTCCTTGCCTATCTTCATTGTCTTGTAGCTCCAGTCATTTGACGGATCCCATAAATCGCCGTAGTACATACCGAGATCGAACTGATATTTTTTACCGGAGTTTGCTATAACATAGTTTTCCCATGTTACTTCAACATAGTAAGTATCCGGTGTTTTATCGTACTTGAACGGGCCTGTGAGGATACCGTCAGCACCTACTTCACGGTCCTCGGTACTTGACTGGTCAAAGAGCTCACGAACATTGGTAACGCCTGCGATACCGTTTTTACACTCGCTGACGTTGAAGTAATAGCGTACTGATGAAGTTGTAGCAGGCTTTGTTTCGCCTGTAAGGACCTTGAAGGATACC
>ODAI010420039.1_pt1 | contig 22552 bp, 19 predicted proteins | sample 1539321 | NCBI WGS metagenome assembly ODAI01 (sample SAMN02144231, study PRJEB22623) | gut metagenome | biome: sheep rumen | host: Ovis aries | place: New Zealand | reverse complement strand
CCCGCTGTTTACGGCAATAACAACTACGACGTTTACTACAAGCTCGACAGCACTCTCCCGAAGGACCTCGAAAGCGTTGAGGCAAATGCCAAGCTCTCCAAGGAGTTCGGTATGAACAGCACACATATCCTCCTTGCAGATTCAAAGCTCGATGCAAAGACGGCTGCAAGCATGATGAATGATATGGAAAAGGTCGATGGTGTGCAGTTCACCCTCGGCTTCAATACCATTGCAGGCCCCGCTGTCCCGGAGGAGATTATCCCCGACAGCATAAAGTCCAAGCTCAAGAGCGACGAGTACCAGCTCATCCTCATCGGCTCTGAGTATGAGGTCGCTTCCGATGCCGTTAATGATCAGATCAGCGAGCTCAACGATATAATCGAAAAATATGACCCGAAGGCAATGCTCATAGGCGAGGCTCCCGCAACAAAGGACCTCATCACTATCACCGACAAGGACTTCAAAGTCGTAAGTATACTCTCTATCGCAGTTATCTTCCTGATAATCGCAGTTACATTCAAGTCGATAACCCTGCCGGTTATACTTGTTGCGGTTATTGAGCTTGCGATCATGATCAACCTCGGACTTGCGTACTCCCTCGGCACTGAGCTTCCGTTCATAGCATCCGTAGTTATCGGTACTATCCAGCTCGGCGCAACGGTCGATTATGCGATACTCATGACCACAAGATACCGCTTTGAAAGAAGTTCCGGAAGATCGAAGCGTGAATCAGTTGAGACTGCTCTCGCCACCTCGATAAAATCAGTCATCACGTCGGCTCTCGGCTTCTTTGCGGCAACTATAGGCGTTGCGGTATACTCGGATATCGGAATGATCTCCTCGCTTTGTATGCTTCTCGCAAGAGGTGCCCTCATCTCAATGGCAGTCGTTATCACAGTTCTGCCTTCAATGTTCATGCTGCTCGACGGAGTTATCCGCAGGACCAGCAAGGGCTTCAAAGTACATGATACCGCAAAGGCTTCCGAATAACTGACACTGAAAGGAGTAATATATATGAAAAATTATAAGAAGATCATCGCCGGCGCTGCTGCTATAGTTATTTCAGCAGGTGCAACTACTTCGATAGCATTCGCAAAGGGCTCCGCAGATACCATCAATGCTCCGTCTGAGACCTCCGTGAGCTCAGCCGAAACAGGCAGCACGGCACGCGAGGCGATAGACGCTAAGGCCTTCAAGGACGAGACCGTTTATGTTCTCTGCAACAGCAATTCCGATGTAAAGCAGGTCATAGTCAGCGACTGGATAAGGAATGCCCCTGCGCTTTCGGCTATCCCGGACGTTTCCTCGCTGACGGATATCCAGAACGTCAAGGGCTATGAGCCCTTCTCACAGAACGGCAGCGAACTTACCTGGGAGGCTGGCGGAAATGATATCTACTACAGGGGAAATTCCGACAAGGAGCTTCCGGTTACTGTGAAGATGAAATATATCCTCGACGGCAAGGAGGTCTCCCCCGATGATATCGTCGGCAAAAGCGGCCACCTCGTTATTCGCTGGGAATACACCAACAATGTGAAAATGACAGTTAATGTCGACGGAACCGACCGCGAATATTATGTTCCATTTATCGCTGCAAGCGCTGCGCTGTTTGACAGCTCGAAGTTCCTGAATCCCGCTATTTCAAGCGGAAAAGTCATCTCCGACGGCAACCGCCTCATCGTTGTGGGCATCGGGCTTCCGGGAGTTTCGGAGAGCCTCGGGCTCGATCAGGTCGAAGGACTTGACCTTACTCTGCCTGAGTACGTTGAGTTCTCGGCTGACGTTACGGATTTCCAGAAGTGTACCTCGGTGACCGCAGTAAGCAATGAGATTTTCTCCAGCTTCGATGGAAGGGCTGATTTCAGCTTCGGCAATATCAAGGATCAGATAGACGAGCTCATTGCCGGCGCAGATCAGCTTGCTGCCGGTACAGTAACCCTCAGCGAGGGTCTCGATACTCTTGCTTCAAAAAATGCCGAACTTACTGCCGGTTCAAAGAAGCTTTCTGACGGCGCAAAGGAGATAAAGGACGGCGCGGATAAGCTTTCTGCCGGTGCGGAGGCTCTCAGTGACGGAGCAAAGACCCTTTCAGATTCGACCGGAACTTTAGAGACAGGCCTGAAATCCGCTAAGGACGGCGCTGACCAGCTTTCAGCAGGCGCCGACAAGCTTACGGAAGGCTCCGCTGCACTCAAATCAGGCCTCGACAGTTCAAAGAAGGGAACAGGTGACTTAAAGTCCGGCGCAGCTTCTCTCACGTCCGGCGCAGACGCCCTTAACAAGGGCGCAAAGGAGCTTTCAGCAGGCCTTGGTACCGCAAGCGATTCGCTCAGTGCGACAATTGCTGCCAATGAGCAGGCACTCGCGGCTTTACGGGCGCTTTACCAGCAGTCGCCTTCCACTGAGATTGCAACGACTATAGAGACACTCAAACAGACAATTGCCGCACAGAAGCAGATAGCCGCTTCTATGTCAACCGGCGGAACTCTCAACTCCGGTGCTGCTGCGCTCCAGCAGGGCGCCGCACAGCTCAGCAGCGGCAGCCAAACCCTATCCGCAGGTATAAACAACCTTGATTCCGGCCTCGGACAGCTCTCGACCGGCGCGGCAGACCTCAACAAGGGCCTCGGCGATATCAGGACCGGCGCAGCTTCGCTTGACAGCGGCCTCGGACAGCTCCTGACCGGCAGCACACAGCTCTCTGAAGGAGCGCTGAAGTTATACCAGTCAACCGGTGAGCTCAGCAAGGGCGCAGGCTCGCTCTCAGACGGTGCAGACACTCTCTGGAACGGCGCAGTTTCACTCAACGAGGGAATAACTGCCTATGTTGATGCGGTAGTACAGCTCAAAGACGGTGCGGCTCAGGTCAGGGACGGTATGGCAAAATTCAACGAGGAGGGCGTTTCAAAGATCGCAGCAGCACTTGACGAAAAGCTTCCGGCGATAGTTGAAAATGTCAAGGCATTGCAGGAGGTATCCAGAAGATACAACAGCTATTCAGGCATTTCCGAGGACATGGACGGCGCTGTCAAGTTCATATATATGTTCGACGGAACAAGCGCTCCTCAGGCGTAAAAAAGCCGTAATACGGCGGAAAAGCCGGTATAAAATTATTATATGGCGATTAAAAATATATATTTGATTTTAGGTAGAAACAGTGGTATAATATACTCGAAGGACAAAATGCTGCTTGTCTTTTATAATGATTTTTTCAATTCCATCCTTTAAGAAAAAAGAGTAGTCGAAAGGCTGCTCTTTTTTCTGCCCTTTTGGGTCAGGAGACAGAAAAAGATATCGGAGCGCTGCGGCGGTGACGGCGTTCAGGAGCGTTAAAAATTTCAGGGGCGATGCTTGCATCGCCCCTGTTTGCCTCATGCGGTTCAATCAGTGTGAAATGTACGGTTTCACGTTGGCAGGAGCGTACAGTGTGCGCTCCGCAGGTATATCATAAGAACGGAAGTATTTCTGCGTACTTGCAGGGATCCCCGCTACATGGTAACTATGAATGCAATGCTCTTGCCCTCGTTGTTTTCGACGTGTACTCTGAACTTGTGCTTGTCGATGATGGACTTGGCTATTGCAAGACCGAGACCGTAGCCTCCGGTCGAACGGTTACGCGACTCATCGCTGCGGTAGAAGCGCTCGAAGATCTTCTCCTCCTCGCCTGCCTTGACGCCGGATCCGGTGTTGAACACTGTAAGCACCTTGCGTTCGCCCTGCTTTTTGAGGGTGACTTTTACCTTGCCGCCTTCGCCGGAATATTTCAGGGCATTGTCTATGAAGATCGCTGCCATCTGCTTTATATGGCGTTCGCTGCCGTTCAGGGAAAGTCCTTCCTCAACGTCAACGTCAAACTGCTTGTTTGTCTCGAATGCCTGGCACTCAAACGGCAGAGCTGTATTGACTATCGCTTTGCTGAGGTCAAAGTCGGTCTTTATGAAGTCGGAGGTATTGTTTTCGAGCCTTGTGAGGTTGAGAAGGTCGTTGACAAGAACGTTCATCCTGTCTGTCTGGGATTTTATATACATCAGCCACTTGTTGTCGCCTATCTCCCCGGAAAGAACGTCTGCGTTCGCGGAAATTACCGTGAGAGGAGTTTTGAGTTCATGGCTTGCATCTGAAATGAACTGCTTCTGCTTCTCAAACGCTGATTTCAGCGGCTTCATGACCTGACGGCTGAGGAAGAACGCTGCCGCTGCAAGGACGATAAGGCTGATAACGCCTATGAGTATGGTTGTACGGATGAGCTTGCTGAGAACGTCGAGCTCGGCGCTTTTGTCGGTAAAGACCATGATGGTGCCGTTGCTTTTGTTCATCTGATAGAACTGGTACTGCTTGTCTATCATGCCGCTGCTGACGTCCTCCTTGAGTATCGCGGAGATGTAGCTCTGGGCGGTAGCTTCGTCAAGGTCGTCGTTGTTGAGCTTTGCGAGGTAATTGCCCTCCTTGTCAGCCATGACGATGAAAAAGTCGATGGAGCCGAGGGACTTAGGTATCTGGTTACTGCCGCGCTTCTGGGCTTCGGGAGAATTCTCAATGCGGTCAAAATCGCTTATCATCCCGGTATCGCTGCCGGGCTCCGTACTGCTGAGGAGTGTGAGTGTGCCGTAGAGCTCCTCGGACAAGGAAGAGGTCTTTGTGACAACGTCATCATCAGCGTATGACTCCCAGTATTTATCCCAGTTCTCAAAATGCGGGTATATCGGTCCGTCATGACCGTCCTTCCACCACGGAGGTCCGGGAGGTCTGTCGTCACGCTCACGCGGGTCGTCTGGTTCCTCCGGGGCATCAGGTTCATCGGGCTCGTCAGGTTCAGCAGGTCTTGTCCACTGTTCCGTATGCGGCTGCGGGGCGGTAGTTGCCTGCGCTGTTGTTACCGTGCGGCTGACCGTGGGAGCCGTAGCTGCTGTGGTCTGAGCGGAGGTCGTTCTCTCGGGCGGCTGGGTATTGATGTCGGAGGTCGGTTTTTCCGGAGGCGGAGTGATCTCAGGCTGAGTAGTTCCGGACTCGGTGCCGGAAGGCGCTTCGGACTGAGTTTCAGCGGTACTGCTTTCTTCCTCGGTGGAAGCGGGGAGGGTTTCATCCGTGCCCGGTTCGCCTGTGGGCTTGGATGGCGGCTCATCGAACCGGTTATCGTACTTCTGTCCGAATGCTTCGGGGCGCGTAATGGTGAAGGTCTTTGTTCTGTCGTCGTACTCAACTCCGGCAGCGATCTTTTTCAGTACGTCCTTCGACTGTCTCTGCATGACAGCCTGCATGATGATATTGATCGAGCCGAGGACAGCGATGAATACAGCAAGGAGAATACTGGTGATGATAGCAAAAAGCTTTAACTGAGCTTTTCTGAACATTCAGCCCACCTCCTATTCAAGCGAATAGCCAATACCCCGGGCGGTCTTTATCTGGACGGGCGCGGAAATGACTGCGAGCTTTTTACGCAGGAAGGATATGTAGACCTCGATGTTATTGTATTCGACATCGCTCTCATAGCCCCATATTTTCTCGATGATGCGCTCCTTCGGGAGTATCTGTCTGGGGTTTGAGATGAGCAGCTCCATGATCTGGTATTCCTTCAGGCTGAGCTTGACGTCACTGCCCTGCCATATCACAGAGCAGGTATTTTTGTTGAGCTCAAGTCCGTTATAGTCAAGGCGGTTCTCATCAATTATCTCGCCCTTGCGGCGTGTGAGGGCGCGCACCCTCGCAAGGAGCTCTCCGGTGACGAAGGGCTTTGTCAGGTAGTCGTCCGCGCCGCAGTCGAGGCCGTTTATTTTGTCCTCGACCTCGCTCCGTGCAGTCAGGAGGAGCACAGGGGTATTGATCTTTTCGCGGCGCATATTTCTGAGTATTTCGATTCCGTTCATGCCGGGGAGCATGATATCGAGGATAATGCAGTCGTAAACATCGGTGAGGGCGTTGTCGAGCCCGTCGATGCCGTTGTAAACGGTGTCAACGTTATATCTGTTTCTTTTAAGTATTTCAGTAAGTGCGTCGGCGAGCTGTGTCTCGTCCTCTACAACGAGTAATCTCATATAAACCTCTCCTTTCGGACGTGGGGAACGCCGTCCTGGCGTTCCGCAGGTATTCTTCCGATAATTCTACACTTTTTATTATAGCATCTTTTCTTGAAATAGGCTTAAATTTTTCTGAAAAAAACGGGCACAGGACGATTTTTGGCGATATCCACAAATGTGAGCGGTAAAAACTGTGCGGTTCTATAGTCCGGAGCGGGAAATTATAATTTAAATGTTTTTATTTTGAGAAAATTGAGGGCGTTTTTTGTGCATATCAACAGTTTTCATCAAATTCTCTGAACGAATATTGACTAAGTATAAAAATTATGTTAGAATAATTATTAGCTTAAAATTGCAAAGATTATAGGAGGGGATAGGATGCTTTCGCCTGCTTTACGAAAAAAATATTCAGGCTTCGCTAAATCGCTGCTTCCGGCTTTCGGTGCGGAGATGAAAAAGTATGAGGAACTCTATGCGGAATTTTCTGCAAACGGCTACTCGAAAGAGCTCTGTGAGCACTACGCTGACGCTTTTGTCAACGACGTCAAGAAGCCCGAGGCTGAGGATATAGTTCAGCTTGCCTCACTCTATGACCGTATCCACGACAATTCTGACGCTGCCTTCTACCTCGATATGCTGGCAGAGAAAAAGCTTGGCGGCGAGGAGCGCTTCAGCTATTGCCTTGAAATGCTTAAAACTGAGAGCAAGCTCGGTCACTTCCGCAATGCGGAGGACTTCCGCACGGAGAATATCAACTTCCTCCAGAACCACAGCAAGAAGCGCAGCAGCCAGCAGCTTGCTGATATGTATATGGCGCTCGCGCTTGTGGATGTCGCCGGAAAGCACTACAATGAGGCCTTCAAGCTGCTAAGATTTGGCTATAAACCGAGCGGAAGGAACGATACGACCCTGCTCGAGATACTCATTACCGGTGTGTATATCTGCGCTCGTTCTGGCGATCAGGATGGTCTGGGCGACGCAGTTGCGAATACCCATAGCTGTCTCAAGCTGTTCAGCGAGTTCGAGTTCCCGTGGAGCAAGAGCTATTATGAGCAGCGCATTGAAGAAGCGTCGCAGGGAATACTTTGACATACAGCGGAGCGTTTGCTCCGCTTTTTTTATCTGCGGTGTTATATTTTTGTGCCGTATCGCTCAGAAACAGGCAGCACAAAAGTAACATTTCAAAAAATCTTCAAAAAATATTCATAATTATAGAATGGGCTGCATAAAAAACTTTGATAAAATATATGAATTATATGAAATTTGCTCGTGCATTCAGCAGTTTAAATCGTGAAAATCCGACCTCCCGTCAGAATGCTGTTTGTAGCTTGCACTTGAAAAATCGCTAAATATAGCTAAATCTGGCTTCGGGATTTATGAAAACTTGTTAATAAGATGTTAACATTTGCTTTTATTAACCAAATATGTATATATTAAATATAGAAAAATGTTCATAGTTCTGCAAAATAAATTTTCAAATCAAATACAGCAATATCGTCCAAAAAGTGAGCAATATTGTCAATTGAATATTTTTGTACAATCCTTTATAATACAATTGTTGGATGCGATAAACCGCCTAAGTTCATCGCTCCACAAGCATAATTACATTCAGATACATTTTTGTGTCCTGTAAAATCGGCATATAGCTTCATCACTGCTCATCCGGTTTAAACTCCGCCGGATCAACCTTTACTACCGGTCACATCAGACTTCTGTGCAAGCGGCTGTTATTAAACATTAATGCCTATAATATGTTTGATCGCCTAAAACAGCCTTTGTCATTCAAAACGCTCTAACACCGGTCACAGCATAGCATATGAACTATAGGGCGCGTCGGAATGCGCTGCCGAGAGTGGAAACGTATAGAGGGTGCGTTTTCACAGCGAATAGCGGTCTTCACTGGCTTTTTGAGAGGGTGTCAGTGAAGGCTGTTATTTTTTCCCCCGCCGATCACTAAGAAAGCCGCCTGTAAATATCAGACGGCTTTTTTGCATACTTCAAGAAGAACACTCCGCCATTCGGAGCGCCGGAAAGGTATATACCATGTTGACATTCCCTTCATCCCGAAGCGGAATTTCTGCTCCGGGACAACCTTTCTCTTGCCTGTATCACGAAATTCGAGCAGCACAAGCTTCTCCTCATCGGGATAGCGCCTCAGGGCTTTCACAAAAACTATCCGCAGGCCAATATAAGCCTGCATTTCGTCCTTGTCTGCGGTGCTGCAATAGACCTCCTCGGCGGGCGACTGCGGCAGGGAGAGAGCCTCCTCGCGGCGCTGTTTTTCAAGCTCAAGGCGGATGGATGTGAGCTTGTCTAAGCGTTCCTGCTTCAGCTGGCAAAAACGCCGGTTGGCGGTCAGGTCGGTGGTGTACGCCGCCTTATGTATCGTGTAAAGTGCCTCTGCGTCGTTGAGCGCATTGTGAAAGCAACCTGTCCGAGGCATATAGCCGAGAGCGGCGGAAAGCTCGCTGATGCTCACTGCCTGCGGGAGGTCCATTTTCGCGGTGGTTTCGTCCTGAATATCGCAGATCATGCTGCATATTTTTTTTACATTTGCACCTGGTCTGCCGACTCTTTTGTGCTGGATGAGGTCGGCTGAAAGACCGGGTTTGTCAAAATTTCCCCAGACAAAGAGCTTGTTCACACCGTACTTCCTCATAAGCGCAAGAAGCTCGCCGAGGACATCGTTGCTGTCGGGCGAAGCGTTGATCTCGTCCTGCGAGAGCTTGGTCAGTTCCCGGCACTGTCTCGTCATTTTGGGGAATCTGTTGGGCTTTGCAGTGCTGTAGAACCTTTCGGCGATCTCGTAATCGTGGGAGCATATCACCGCGCCGGCCGACAGCATTTCACTTTTATCACTGCTAATGAAGCCGCCGCAGGTGAACTCAAAATCAGCAAAGCAAATATAACCGCTGCAATTATTTTCAGACGTAGCAAACACATCCTTCATTCGACGAATTTTTTTATGAAAAAGAGGTACAATAGTTTCACAGGAGCACATAATGTGCGCTCAGATGATGTGTAAAAAGCTCAGTCGTCCAGGATTTTCGGGGCGGGGGCGTTTCTCTTTTTGAGCTTTTCACGTTTTCTCTCACGCCGGATTTCGCCGAGATCGTAGGAAAAATACTGGCAGACCGCGATAGTTATCGCCAGAGCGACCGGCAGTATACACGGTATCAGCCTTGTCTGAAAGAGGTAGCTTGCCTTGACCCCGTCGTAAAGCCCCGGACCGCGCCAGCCGCGCTTGTCGGCGTGCTTCACGAGCCTTTGGAGAATGAACATACATATTATGAACCCGCCTCCTGAAAGAAACGGTGAGATGAGATTCGTGAGATTCTTCCTGAACAGGCACAGCACTGCGCCGGCTGTCATCAGGACGCCGGAGAATATCAGCCAGATGCCGTTCCGGGCGAAGTCCGCGCCGTAGCTGTCCCAGTGCATACAGAAGCCTGCACCGGTCATCATGACCATGAACATGGGATATATCAAGGTCAGGACGAGCATCACGACCTTTGCAGTATTCAGATACGGGTGCCTTCTGCGCGGAAGGCGTTGTTTAGTCTTCATCAGTAAAACTCCGTGATTGTAAATTTTTTCCGGTTTACAGCCTTTTCTACTGTATAATAGTATCTGTCGGAGGGATACTATAGCAAACGACAAAATTTTTTGGCGTTTGCTATTTGCCGATACGCAGGGAGCAAATCTTTGATTTGCGTATCTGCGAGGCGCTTTAAATCATTTATTATAGTGAACGTACAATAATTTTTGACGTTCACTATAAATATGCTGCGTTAAATTTCTTGCAGCAATGAAAGGAAGTCAGTATGCAGCTAAAACGTAAAATTTCACGACTTGCGGCAGTTCTGTTATCGGCGGCTCTCCTGAGCGCCTTCGGAGCAGCGGAATACTACTCCGGACGGCTGCCCGGCAATTTCACGGCAGAAGCCGGCAGCAGCCTTAAAATAGCGGAATATCCCGAGATAAGCTGCTGCGGATATCCGTTTCCGGGAAACTCCGGGAGCGGCAGAGTCACTCTTTCACTCTTTGGTGCAATACCGGTAAAATGTGTTGACGTCCGCGAGGCTGAGGCTCCGACGCTTATTGCGGGAGGTATGCCGTTCGGTATAAAGCTGCTCATGAAGGGCGTTATGGTCACTGATACCGGCAGCGTCACCGATGAAAACGGCAGAGAAGTCTGCCCGGCTGAGCTTGCAGGCATTGAGAACGGCGATATAATATGCCTTGCCGACGGTGAGGAAGTCAGCTCCAACAGCCGCCTCAGAAGTGTGATCGCGGAAAGCGGCGGTGAGAATGTGCGCCTGACGGTGAGCAGAAACGGCAGGGAGTTCACAACTGCCCTCAAGCCTGTTTATTCCCCTGTGAGCGAGAGCTGGCAGGGCGGGATGTGGGTGCGCGACAGCATCGCGGGTATAGGTACCGTGACGTTTATTGACAAGTCTTCCGGGCGCTTTGCCGGGCTCGGGCACCCTATATGTGACAGCGATACAGGCGAACTTGTCCCGGTGAGCAGCGGCGAGGCTGTACCTGTTGATATTTCAGGCACAAGGCGCGGCGAGAAAGGTATCCCCGGCGAGCTTCGCGGGACCTTCGTGCGCGGCGGAAGCTTCGGCACACTCGATAACAATACAGGCTGCGGGATATTCGGCAGTCTGAACAGCGGCGCAAGGTTTGCGGGGCAGGAGGAATATCCTCTCGGCTACCGTCAGGACATCCGCACAGGCAGCGCTGAGATAATTTCCACCGTCAGCGGAAGCGTTCCGCAGCATTATTCCATTGAGATAGAGAGCATCGACTACAACAGCTCTGACAGCACCAAAAATATGGTCATACGCATAACCGACCCGACGCTCATTTCGGCCTCGGGCGGTATAGTCCAGGGCATGAGCGGAAGTCCTGTCATACAGGACGGAAGGCTTATAGGAGCGGTAACTCATGTATTTGTAGCCGACCCGACGCGCGGCTATGCAGTATTTGCTGAGAGCATGGCAGCGGAGCTTTGCGGTGGGAAATAAAAACAAAACGGGCGTTACTCTTGTAACGCCCCATACATAGAATGATTATCTGTTCTCTTCGCTGAAGCCGCTGTCTACAAGCTCAACAAGTGCGTCAACAGCAGCCTTCTCGTCGGCGCCGTCTGCAATGACCTTTACATTTGTACCGCCAACGATACCGAGTGACAGGATACCAAGAAGGCTCTTAGCGTTAACTCTGCGCTCTTCCTTTTCGATCCAGATGGAGGACTTGAATTCATTGGCCTTCTGAATGAAGAAAGTAGCAGGTCTTGCGTGGAGACCGACCTGATTCTTAACCATTACTTCTCTGACAAACATATACAACTCTCCTATTCTCTGTAATGCGGCTCTCTATTTGTGAGCCGTCAAGGTTGCAATTTTTTCAGTTGCTGTAATCATTATACATTCAAATTTTTGCATAGTCAACGGATTTTTGTATATAAGTCACGACTTTTCCGGAAATTCTACATTTAGATAAAATGTGAGAGATAAAACTCTGCTTAGGTTGTTTAATATCACTACAAAAAAATCGTAAAAGTCGTTCGTCAAATTGCATATCATTCAACGTGGATATATGTGGAAATCGTCGAAAGGTAATATGTTTTTCGCAGTATACAGCCTGTTTACGAGGTATATATAGGGGTATAAAATTAATATATATACAAATCGCAATTTTCGGTCACAATTTGTTCAAAAGCAATATCAGCCCTTCTGCTTTTCCTCATATACAGCCAGAAGATCCGGTCTGCGCTGCCTCGTCATCTCAATGCTCTGCTCCATGCGCCACTTCTCAATGTTCTTGTGATGCCCGGAAAGCAGCACCGGCGGTACAGCCTCACCCTCCCAGACCTCCGGACGGGTATACTGCGGATATTCCAGCAGTCCGCTGTAGATGCTTTCTTCAGTGAAGCACACCTCGTCCGAAAGCACGCCATCGCACATCCTCGCCACGGCATCAACAAGCACCATTGCCGGCAGCTCGCCGCCTGTGAGCACATAGTCCCCGATAGATATCTCCTCATCGACTATCTTGTCGAGCACACGCTGGTCAACTCCCTCGTAGTGACCGCAGATTATGAGGATATTGTCCATTTTTGAGAGTTCGACCGCCTTCTGCTGGTCAAGTACCCTGCCCTTCGGGGACATATATATTGTATGCGGCTTAGTGCCGATCTCGTCACAGACGGCCTTGTAGCAGTTGTAGATAGGCTCGCACTGCATTACCATGCCCATTCCGCCGCCGTAGGGAGTATCGTCCACGCGGCGGTGCTTGTCCTGTGTATATTCGCGTATCTGGCGGCAGTGTACCGATATTTTCTCAGCTCTGCGCGCTCTTCCGATGATGCTCTCTCCGAGAACGTTCTCACACATCTCCGGAAAAAGCGTTGCTATCTCTATGTGCAAATTTACCACCTCTTTTTAATTCATGATCTGTTAATTCGGAATTCGGAGTTCGGAATTCGGAATTAAAGGTATCGCCTTTCGGCGATGAGATTTAAGGCACCGTCAGAGAATATCAATTCCGCATTCCGCATTCCGAATTCCGAATTAGTCAAAAAGTCCTTCAAGCGGGCGGATAGTCATAACTCCGCCGTCGATATCGGTCGATACGATCACGTCAGCTATTGCCGGGACGAGGTACTCCCTGTCACCGGTAATGACGTATACATCATTGGCCCCCGTCTGCATAACATCGGTTATTTTGCCGTAGACCGCGCCTGAATCGGCGTCGCGCACCTCAAGACCGATGAGGTCCTGGATAAAATAAGTATCCTCATCAAGCTCAAGGTCGTCGCGGTGCATATAAAGCAGCTTATTCCGGAGCTTCTCAGCAGCCTCGGGAGTGTCGATGCCCTCTATCTTAGCTATGACGGTGTTCTTGAAGACACGCGAGCGCTCGATTGTTATCTCGTCGTGATTTTTGCCTAAAAACAGCCTTTCAAACTCGCAGAGAAGCTCAGGAGTGTCGGTATAAGGCATTATTTTCACCTCTCCGCGTATGCCGTGAGTTGTGACTATTTTACCGGCTTCGAGAAATTGTTTTTTCATAGATATTTCCTCATTTAAGATGAATTGAACTTAGTATCTGTCTTGCGGCTGCTTCATCAGAGCACCTGAGCGAGACCGCATAGTATGTATCTTCAGAGCCATAAGGAACCATAGCGCACGTCCACAGCTTTCCGTCGTAGCCCATGCCTGTGAGCTGCCCTATATAGCCGTAGAAGTCCTCCCCGCCGAACCGCCATGATCTTTCGAGCTCAAAGCATTCGCTCTTTTCAGCTGCAAGCTCCCTGAAGACCTTCAGATCCTTTCCGCGCAGCCTGATGCAGTCCTTTGCGGTGTAGCCATCCCTTTGCAGCCAGATCATCCACTCATAGAACCAGAGGTCGGGATATTCGCAGCCGAGCTTGTCAAAAAAATGGCGGTAGTCGTCCTCGGAGTAGTCGTATGATTCCCATACGTTGAGGTCGCTGAGATACTCGCTGCTGCTGATCAGATCGTAGGAAGCCCTGTCGTGCTTCGTGACAAGTATCATCGAATCCTCGTCCGTTGAACGGTATGAGCCCGGCTCAATGCCCTCAATGGCGGAATGAGCCTTCCAGTCGGAGGGAAGACTTACCGCCACGTCCCTGAGCGTGTGCTGTTTGAAGCTGTCGGGAACTTCCTCCCTCACAAAATCCGGAACGGTTCTGTTGATATCCTTGTACTTGTGCTTGGCAGTGATGTACGTCGGCAGTCCCGGAAAAAAGATGAATATAACAAGTGCGGCGGCGAGCAGAACTCCGAGAACAGCTCCGCCGATAGCGAGCGGTTTTTTCATTTTATCTCCCTTTAAATCTTTTTGGGCGCACAAAAGTACGCCCTGAAAGTTTGGTTTAATGTGTCAGCCGGTGCTTGCAATAGGAACGCTTGCCGCATTTCGGACAGGTGAGCTTTCTTTTGGTAAGCGTATGTGCCCCGAGAAAATATTCCTTTGATGACGGAACGAAGCGCTTCCCGCAGTGTTTGCACTCAAATGTGCCTATGCTCATATCTGCCGCGGCACCGATTATGATACCGCCTGCCATAACGGCCAGTGCTATAGCGATAAGCAGCGTTCTCTGCCATGCTTCAAGCCCGGAAAGACTTGCGGCGATCACCAGCGTAAAGCCTGCAAGAATTGTGATAACACCTGCGACTGATTCAATGATGACCTTTCGGATGCTTTCCTCTTTTTCACGCATGATATCCATAATGTTTTCCTCCGCTTTTCTCTTGTAGTCCTCATCGGGGATGCGCTCGCCGGTGAGGAGCTCATTGACGTTGATGCCGAGCTTTTCACAGAGGGGGAGCATGAGTGATACCTCGGGCATACCCTTGCCGGTCTCCCACTTGGAAACTGTCTTATCGCTTATAAGAAGTTCTTCGCCAAGCTGTTTCTGTGTAAGTCCTTTTTCCTTTCTCAGCTGAGAGATGAATTTGCCGATCTTGACCTGATCCATTCTATGTCCTCCTTTCTGAGAAAATTGTATCATACCGCGGAGGAAAAGTACACCCATGAACCGTAGAATTACGGTATTAAGCCGGGTATGCGCTCCGTGGAGAAGCCACAGGCTCCCGCGGAGCGCAGGCTCAGCTCTCAGTTCTTCATTTCAAAGCTCTCGCCGAGAACGTCCTTGTTTGCTTCAAGTACCGGGTTTATGCACTCAGCAAGGAATTCCTCGACCTGCTGCGGACTTCTGCCGACATAGTTTTCGGGCTGGAGCTTCGCTTCGAGAGCCTCCTTTGTGACCATGAACATCGGGTCGGCCTCGATGAGCTCGCAGAGATTGTTGTCAAGTCCGCGCTCCTTGACGTTTGCACCTGCCTCCATAGAGAGGTCCATGATGCGGTCGTGGAGCTGCTGACGGTTTCCGCCGAGCTTTACTGCGTCCATCATGATGTTCTCGCTCGCCATGAAGGGCAGCTCTGCCATGACGCGGCGGCGTATCATTTCGGGATATACCACGATGCCGTTGGTGACGTTCATCATGATGTTGAGTATCGCGTCAACTCCGAGGAATGCCTCGGCTACGGAGATACGCTTGTTTGCGGAGTCGTCGAGCGTCCTCTCGAACCACTGTGTACCTGCTGTGAAGGCAGGATTGAGACTGTCTATCATGACGTATCTCGCAAGGGAGGTTATTCTCTCGCAGCGCATAGGATTGCGCTTGTATGCCATTGCGGACGAGCCTATCTGCTTTTTCTCACGGGGCTCCTCCATTTCCTTGAAGGACTGAAGGATACGCATATCGTTTGAGAACTTGCTTGCGGTCTGGGCAATTCCGCTGAGCACGGAAAGTACCTGCGAATCGACCTTTCTTGAATATGTCTGTCCGGAAACGGGCACGACTGCATCAAATCCCATTTCCTCCGCTATCATCTTTTCAAGCTGCTTTATCTTGTTTGTATCACCCTCGAAAAGCTCCATGAATGAAGCCTGTGTGCCGGTAGTGCCCTTTGAGCCGAGAAGTTTGAGCGTTGATATACGGTACTCCAGGTCCTCGAAGTCCATGAGAAGCTCGTTGAGCCAGAGAGTTGCCCTCTTGCCGACGGTCGTTAGCTGCGCCGGCTGGAGGTGGGTATATGCGAGGCAGGGGAGGGATTTGTATTCATCGGCGAATTTTGCGAGATTGTTCATGACGTTGAGAAGCTTCCTGCGGACTATCTGCATAGCATCGCGCATGATGATAACATCTGTATTGTCGCCGACATAGCAGGAGGTCGCACCGAGGTGTATTATAGGTGCGGCGTCGGGACAAGCCTGACCGTAGGTGAAAACGTGAGCCATAACGTCATGGCGTGTGATACGCTCTCTTGCCTCGGCTGCCTCATAGTCGATATCGTTTATATGTTCCTCGAGTTGTCTGACCTGTGCCTCGGTGACCGGCAGTCCGAGCTTCATCTCGGCTCTTGCGAGGGCTACCCAGAGCTTTCTCCATGTTGTGAATTTTTTGTCAGCAGAGAAGACATACTGCATTTCCTCGCTGGCATATCTTGTGCAGAACGGGCTTTCGTAACTGTTTCTGTTATTGCTCATAGTGATTTACTCCTTCATGGCGCATAAGCGCGTAATATATCATTATAATTATATCATTGTTCGCCCACTCTGTCAACTGCCGCATCATCCCGGTTCCCGCAGCATACCATTCTTGTAGAAAGGGTTGAGGAGCAGATTGCATATTTTCCGCCGCCATACACAGAGCTCACTTGACTTGCGGCAGTATGTCTGCGAAATATCTATGCAGCACGACGAAATCTTTGTACAGCGCCGCCTTAAAAAACATTGACACAGCGGCAATAGCGTGCTATAATAAATAGTGTATGTACCCGTGATGCGGAAGAAATAAATAATTGGAGATAATGAAATTGAGAAAAACTGTAAACGGTCTTGGTATAAACTATGAACAGAAAGGCAGCGGTGACCTCGTAGTTCTGCTGCACGGCTGGGGAAGCAATATAAAGCTTTTCGCCAACCTTATCGACCTGCTCTCGAAAAAATATACCGTAGTCGCTATGGATATGCCCGGATTCGGCGAGAGCGATGAGCCGAAAACACCCTGGTGCGTGGACGACTATGTCCAGTTCGTCATAGACTTCCTTGCGGACTATGACACAAAGGAGGTCGTGCTCCTCGGTCATTCATTCGGCGGAAGAGTCATCATAAAAATGCACGCCCGCGAAAGCCTGCCGTTCAAGGTAACTAAGGTCATCCTCGTGGACAGTGCCGGCATCATGCCGCCGAAATCCAACAAGAAAAGCTGGCGCACACGCTATTATAAGCTCGGCAAGGCTTTCCTTTCCACTAAGCTCATGCAGAAGCTCCGCCCGGATGCTCTCGAAAACTTCCGCAAGAAAATGGGCAGCGCCGACTATGCGGCAGCCTCGCCTATGATGCGTCAGGTAATGGTAAAGGTCGTGAACGAGGACTTGGAGCCGTATCTGCCGGATATCAAAGCCCCGACACTTCTTATCTGGGGCGTCAACGATACCGCAACTCCGCTTTCTGACGGCGAAAAAATGGAAAAACTCATTCCCGATGCAGGTCTTGTAAAGCTCGAAAATGCCGGTCACTATTCCTTCCTTGAGCAGCAGTTCACCTTTAACCGCGTGATGAGCAGCTTTATGAAGATAGAAGACTGATAATACGCGGAATCCAAGGAGATAAATATGAATCTGGTTTTATGGTGCATCTACGCGGCAGTCACACTGTCAGCAATTATATTTTCAGGGCTGAGAGAGTTCCATATGCTCCAGCTCAACGGCTACAAAACACCCGAACATTCGTGGTGGATGAAGAAGAACATCAAACGCTATATCCCGCTCATCATATTCCTGGTGATACAGCTTATGCTGCTTCCTCTGGAGCGTGTGCTTATATGGGATGCCGAGAAGCACGTCCTCAATTCCGGAAGACTAAGGCTTGCGTACTGCATTACAGGCTTTCTTGCCGCTGCAAATATCGGTATCGCTGCTGCTAACAAGCCCGGAAAGAAATTCAAGAAGCCGCTTGTATATACAGCCCGTGTCAAGCGGATGCTTGTTACGTTCTTCATACTTATCGCTCTCATCTTCACAGGTGCATTCTTCTGTGCAGACAGAGTTGAATTCGACGGCGCGTGGAGGTTCACAAATGTGCTCCCCTTTGTATTCACAGGCGCGGCACTCTACCTCACCCCTATACTCGTTCCGCTCTCGAATCTCATTAACAAGCCTGTCGAAAAGGCTGTTCAGAACTGGTACATCAATGATGCGAAGAAAAAGCTTGCGGATATGCCTTCGCTCCACAAGGTCGGAATCACCGGAAGCTACGGCAAGACCAGTATGAAGTTCTACCTCAGTGAGCTGCTCAGTTCACAGTACGAAACGCTCAAAACTCCCGAAAGCTTCAACACTCCTATGGGTGTTACGATAACAGTCCGCCGCGACCTCCGTCCCACTCACCAGTATTTCATCTGCGAAATGGGTGCAAGACGTGTCCACGAGATAAAGGAACTCTGCGGCATCGCTGATCCGCACGACGGTATCATAACCTCCGTCGGACCGCAGCACCTTGAAACATTCCGTTCGATCGAAAATGTAGTAAACACAAAGTTCGAGCTTGCGGACCACGTTCAGGCAAAGGGCGGAAGGATATACCTCAACGGCGACAACGACCTCATCCGTGCAAAGGCTCCTCAGTATAAGAATGCGGTCCTCTACGGCTTGCAGGAGGGCAATGACTACCGTGCAACTGAAATAACCGTTTCCGACAGGGGAACAGAATTCACCGTGAATGCGCCTTCCGGAGAAAGCTGCCGATATTCGATGAAGCTTCTCGGCGAGCATAACGTACAGAATGTCCTCGGAGCTATCGCCTATGCTCACGGAACAGGAATATCCCTCGAAAAGCTTGTGCTTCCTGTAAAGCGTATCGCAGCAGTACCCCACAGATTACAGCTTCTCGACAAGGGCAACGGACTTACATTCATTGACGACGCATATAACTCCAATCCGAGCGGCTGCCGTGCGGCTCTCAATGTGCTCGGACTGTTCGATGCCTGCCGCATACTCGTTACACCGGGTATGGTCGAGCTCGGCGAAAAGCAGGAGGAGCTCAACTATGAATTCGGTCAGGAGGCTTCACAGGCGTGCGATTATATCGTACTCGTCGGAAAGAACCAGACTGTGCCGATATACAACGGTATCAAGGATTCAGGATATAATATGGAGCAGGTATTCGTTGCTGATAACCTCAATGAAGCACTCGCAAAGGTGCAGGCTTATCAGACCGCAAAGAAGAAGATAGTCCTTCTCGAAAACGACCTGCCCGACAACTACTAAAAACAAATTCAGAATCCCGAATTATTATAAAGGAGAATTATTATGAAGATAAACCTTGCAGTTTTATTCGGCGGAAGAAGCGTCGAGCACGAAGTTTCCGTCATCTCAGCAGTTCAGGCTATGGCAAGCATGGATAAGGAAAAGTACAACATCATCCCGGTCTATATGACCAAAAAGAGCGAGTTCTACACCGGCGAAAGGCTCATGGATATCAATGCCTTCAAGGACATCCCCGCCCTGCTCAGCGAGTGTACAGAGTGCGTTTTCGTCCGCAGCGAGGGCAAGGTACAGCTTATCCGCCAGAAGATGAAGAAGTTCGGTTCAAACCTTATTTCCGATATTGATGTGGCATTCCCTATCGTTCACGGAACAAATGTTGAGGACGGCGCTTTACAGGGCTATCTCCAGACGCTTGACCTCCCGTATGTAGGCTGTGATGTACTTGCTTCAGCAGTTGGTATGGACAAATTCGTTATGAAGATACTCCTCAAGGATGCAGGCTTCCCTGTGCTTGACTGCTGTCGTTTTTCAGCATTTGAGATCGACCATATCGAGGACTGTGCTAAGCAGGTCGAGGAGAAATTCGGCTACCCTGTCATCGTAAAGCCTATCAACCTCGGTTCAAGCGTAGGTATCTCAAAGGCTAAAGACCACGACAGCCTTATCAATTCAATGGAGGAGGCTTTCCAGTTCTCTGACCGTATCCTTGTTGAGCCTTGCGTTGTCAAGCTCAAGGAGATCAACTGCTCAGTTGTCGGCGACAGCGAATCCGCAGAGGCTTCTGTATGTGAGGAACCCGTTCAGGCAAGCGATGAGGACATCCTCAGCTTCGAGCAGAAGTATGTAGGCGGCGGAAAATCCGGCGGCAGCAAGGGTATGGCTACCCTCAAGAGAAAGATACCTGCTGAGATAACTCCTGAGCAGGATGAGTTCATCAGAAAGACAGCCGTTGACGCATTCCGCTATCTCGGCTGCAACGGCGTTACTCGTATCGACTTTATGATAGATATGTCCAATGACAAGATCTACATCAACGAAATAAACACTATCCCCGGCTCACTTGCATTCTACCTCTGGGAGCCTAAGGGAGTGAAGTACAAGGAGCTTCTTGAGCGCCTTATCCAGCTCGCTCTCAAACGTTACAGACAGGGTGAAAAGATAAACTATACCTTTGATACCAATATCCTCTCAATGGGAGGCAGCTTCGGCTCAAAGGGTTCCAAGAGATGAGCCTTCATAATGATATACAGCGGCGAAAAAAATACAATTACAACAAAGAACTTGAAGAAGTTGTTGACGATATAAAAACGGAACGCTTCCTCGACAAGGAAGATGTTGATGCACCCATAGTCGTGACAAGGGAGCAGCTTGAAGCAAAGCGCCGTGAGGACCGCGGACTTCCGCCGGTGGATAAGCCGCCCGCAGGAAAAGCTGAAGACGTGATCTCTACGGTGTCACTCGCAGGATTTCTGCTTTCCTTAGCCGTATGCGGTTTGCTCCAGAAAATATTCGGCTTCTTTTACGCTGCGGCATTCGTACTTATGATGTTTGCTGCCATAAGCCGCGAGAAGGACAGAAAAAACGGCGGCTGGAAAAAAGTTTCACCGCTGCAAAGAGCAGTGTTCCTGCTCATGTCGCTTGGTTCATTCGCTATTGCGATATATCTCACTGTGAAGTGGAAATAAGATCTGAGGAGGGTTAAAAATGACCGAAAAGGAAAAACAGCAGGCCGGTGAGCTTTATAACGGCAACGATAAGGAGCTCGTCGCCGAAAGAGTAAAGGCTAAAAAGCTCTGCGCGGAATACAACGTGATCGAGTACAACGACTACCAGAAAAAAACCAGGCTTCTCGACAGACTTCTTGCCCTGAGAGGCGAAAATACCTGGATAGAGGCTAACTTCTTCTGCGACTACGGCTATAATATTATAATCGGCGATAATTTCTATGCCAACCATAACCTCGTTATCCTTGACTGCGCTGAAGTCATCTTCGGTGATAACGTTTTCATCGGCCCTAACTGCGGATTCTATACTGCCGGTCATCCCCTTGAATATAAGATAAGGAACAAAGGACTGGAGTACGCCAAACCCATTAAGGTGGGCAGCAACGTCTGGATAGGCGGAAATGTCTGCGTTATGCCCGGAGTTACTATCGGGGACAACGTCGTTATCGGCGGCGGAAGTGTTGTGGTGAGCGATATTCCGTCAGGCGTGGTCGCTGTTGGAAATCCCTGCAAGCCTGTCAAGGAGATACCCAGTGAGGATATCCCCGATATTGAAGGCGAATCCGCTGAGCCCGAAAAGGCTGCTCCGGTAAAGACGGAGAAAGCCGCTGCTCCTGAGACTAAGGAGGCTCTCCCGCAGGAGTCACTGAAAAATGTCAATAAGCAGCAGGATAAGCCTAAGAAAAAGCGGCGCGTTATCGGTATTGAGGAAGTCAAGAAGTAAGATCTGCGATACAGCATTTACTTCCGTAAGCGAAAGCAGACTGACGATGTACACAGACTTGCAGCATGGAAAGGGATGCAAGCATCGCCCATGCACCACTAATTGTTGGAAGGAGGCGGAATATGAATACCCTGCACTTCAAATACGCCGTCGAGATAGAGAAGACCCGCTCTATCACCCAGGCTGCCGAGAACCTCTATATGGCTCAGCCGAACCTCAGCAAGGCTATCAAGGAACTCGAAAATACCCTCGGCATAACGATCTTCCGCCGTACCTCAAAGGGCGTTATCCCCACGGATCAGGGCGTGAAGTTCCTCGAATATGCCAAGCAGATACTCATGCAGATCGACAACATGGAGGCGATCCATTCCCCGGATAAGCCCGTGAACCGCAAGCTCAGGATATCTGTCCCGCGTGCCGGCTATATCTCAAAGGCGTTTTCGGAGTACGTCGCCGAAATGGAATACCCCGAGGATATGGAGATATACTTCTGCGAGACCAATTCCCTCCGGACAATAGAGAACGTCCGGGAGAACGGCTATAACTTCGGCATAATCCGCTTCAACACCGCTCATGAGAAGTATTTTGAGGATTTTCTCGCCGAGAAGAACCTGGAGTACAAGCTGCTCTGGGAGTACGAAATGCTTGCGGTAATGTCCGCCGAGCATCCCGCTGCCGACGAGGATGACCTGACCTATGCCAGACTTTCGGCAAATTATACTGAGCTTTGTCAGGGCGACGATGCTGTGCCATATGTAAACGGCGCGGTAGAGAAGCTTTTTTCCGAGAACCGCCCCGAAGATATACCTGTCAGAAGGGTGTGCCTCTACGACCGCGGAAGTGCGCTGGACTTCCTGCTGACGGTCCCACAGTCGTTCATGCTTGATTCTCCGGTGCCGGACAGCCTTTGCGGAAAGTACGGCCTTACGCAGCGGAGATGTGCATTCCGTGACAACAGCTTCAAGGACCTGCTGATATATTCCGCCGGGCACCGCCTCTCAGAAAAAGAGCTTGAGCTCGTCAACAAGCTTTACGCAGTCCGCAATGAATCGGCGTTTGTACAGTACAGGTAACCCGTGATATGTAATTGCGTGTCACTCCGGAACGTAATAATAAATGTGTCCTCAATAACCGCCTTACGGCGGTTATTGCCCTGAACTTTGTTCAGGGAGCGCAAATTCTTTATAAAATATGGAATTTGCGCATCACATTTCT
>ODAI012531009.1_pt1 | contig 22553 bp, 26 predicted proteins | sample 1539321 | NCBI WGS metagenome assembly ODAI01 (sample SAMN02144231, study PRJEB22623) | gut metagenome | biome: sheep rumen | host: Ovis aries | place: New Zealand | reverse complement strand
TTCAGCACTCCATGAGGGGAATATTGAAAAACTTCCTGTTACCGCAAGAAAGAATGATAACGTAAGAAGAGTTTTTGATTATATAGAGCAGTATCCTATCATTGATATCAAAAGAACGGCGGCTGATCTTGGAGTAAGCTATAACACGGTATCGGCGGCTGTGGGGAAGTTGATTCAGGCAGGTATATTGAAGGAAACGACAAATGCGTCACGCAACAGGGTATTTTCGTATGAAGAGTACCTGAATATCCTGCGTAAGGATACATGATGATTTGTGAAGCAGTAAACATTATAGGAGAAACTGACCATGGAGATTACAGATAATCGGATAGATGCAGGAAAGGCCTTTGACTGGGGAAGGACTTCAGAGGAATATGCAAAGTACAGGGATATCTACCCGAAAGAGTTTTATCAGAAGATCATAGACAGAGGACTTTGCATCAAAGGTCAGAAAGTGCTTGATCTCGGAACGGGAACAGGCGTGCTTCCAAGGAATATGTACCAATATGGAGCCCGCTGGACGGGAACAGATATTTCACCGGAACAGATACAGCAGGCAAAGCGTCTTTCAGAAGAAGCCGGGATGAAAATTGATTTTCAAGTTATGCCCACGGAAGAGATTGATTTTCCTAAAGAAAGTTTTGATGTGATCACGGCTTGTCAGTGCTTTTGGTATTTTGACCATGAGCGGGTGATGCCTAAACTGGCTGATATATTGAAGCAGGATGGAAAGCTGCTGATCCTGTATATGGCATGGCTTCCTTTCGAAGATGAGATAGCAGGAAAAAGCGAGGAAATTGTTCTGAAATATAGTCCTAACTGGACAGGCGCGGGGGAAACAAGACATCCGATATGGATCCCGGATGTGGCTTATGAGTATTTCGAGTTGGAAGATCATGAAGAATATGATGTTAAGGTACCGTTTACGAAGGAATCCTGGCATGGACGAATGAGAGCCTGTCGCGGTGTAGGTGCGTCATTGTCTGGGGATGAACTTGCAAAATGGGATGAAGAACATAGAAAGATGCTTGATGAAATAGCGCCTGAACAATTTGATGTGCTTCATTATGCGGCTCTTGCGGTGTTGAGGAAGAAATAAATTAACATTTTTAGGAGTAGGAGTAAATTTACGTGGTTAAAAAGATTGTTCGGGATACGTTCTTCCTGCAGCAAAAGTCTGAGCCGGCGACGGAAGCGGATAAGCAGGTGGTTGCCCATCTCATTGATACTTTAAAAGCGAATAGAGAGCGTTGCGTCGGGATGGCGGCAAATATGATCGGAGTTCGTAAGCAGATTATTGTTATTGCTGCCGGTCCTTTTATATTTCCAATGGTTAATCCTGTAATCGTTAAGAAAAGCGGCGAATACAAGACAGAGGAAAGTTGTCTGTCTCTTGATGGAGTAAGACCTTGTACGCGGTATAAAGAGATTGAGGTGGATTATCTTGATGAAAACTTTAAGCCGCAACATGGTAAATTCAAGGATTTTACCGCGCAGATTATCCAGCACGAAATTGATCATTTCAGCGGCACGTTGATTTAAAGGTACAAGGCTTATTCACAGAAAGCGAGGTAGGTTATGGGATTGTTTTCTAAGAAAAAGTCGGTGGTTCAGGATTACTGCTTTGATCCGGCAAATGAAAAGGCTGTAATCCACGCGTCGATTTGTAACGGAGAGCAGGTGGCAGGCTTTAAGAACATAAAGACCGGCGAGTTCCATGAAGTAATGCTGATCCGAAGCGACGAAGACCTGCAAAACTTCAAGCGCATTTACGGAGTTGATAAAGTGGATAAGGTATATTAAGGAGGATTTATATGGATATAGATGATGTTATTAAGATGATAGACGGTAAGATGGAAAGCGGCGTTAGCCGTCTTAAGGTCACTTTTGATGATGAGCAGGAGAAGGATACTGTTAAAGAGGAGTATCATCACGGTCGCTGCGATGTCGGAAGCCCATGGGCTAAAGGAACTGTAAGCAACTGTGATGCCATTGATTTGAGTGAGGAATGATATGGGTATTTTAATCAGCGAAACTACGCGTGAAGAACGCGAAAAAATCGTTGCGGAGTCATTGGGAAATATAAACGGATCATGCGATGGCTGTATGGCCGGACTTTCCGAAATGTACCAGGACTATATTGACGGTAAGAAGGAAATCCGCGAAATAAATATGGCTTTCAGAGCATCTTACGAATCCGGCGAGGAAGCTCCGCCCAGGGAATCATGCGGGATGATGTAGAATACTAAGGCTTTTAAAAGGTGATGAAATGATTAAAGCGGTTATTTTTGATATGTTTGAAACGCTGGTCTCGCTTTTTGAGGGACGCACATATTTCGGCGAGAATATTGCTGCGGACGTAGGCGCTGATGTTACTTCTTTCAGGAAAGAATGGCATCTTATCGAAGATGACCGGACGATCGGGAAATATACGATTGAAGAAGGCCTTGAACTTGTCCTTAAAAATCTAGGTATATACTCGAAGGAAAAGGTTGAAACTGCGGCGAGAAAAAGGCGCGAAGCCCTAGAGGACACTTTTTCCGGAATCCCTAAAGAAACCTTCGAGATGCTGGATGAGCTTAAAAGAAGGAACATCAAAATCTGTCTTATTACAAATACTTTTTCCGATGAAAGGGATTTTATAAGGAGAAGCGGGCTGTTTCCGTATTTTGACGAGGCGATTATTTCCTACGAGGAGGGAATCCGTAAGCCGGATTCGGAGATATTTAGGCGTATGCTGGAAAGGCTCAATCTTAGAGCCGAGGAATGCTTGTATGTAGGAGATGGCGGCTCCCGCGAACTATACGCCGCAAGGGACGCCGGAATGCATCCTGTTCAATGCACATGGTTTCACAGTATGGCTTTCGAGCCGCACATACCATGCCCCATCCTGGAGGAATTTGAACATGCCGACAAGCAGATGGACATATTCCGGTATTTATAAGGTTTACTAAGTGAGGTCTTATATGGGTATTTTAATTAGCGACACTACGCGTGAAGAACGCGAAAGAATAGTTGAAATCTTACGAATCTTAAGAATATGTTCGATTTACAAATTCGAACGAATGTTCTATAATGATTTTAGGATGAGCTTATAGGTACCATACTCATTCAAATATTTGTGGAGGGATTTTAAACCGGTTTAAATAAGTATTTTTAAGTGACAGAAATTAAAAGAGAATATCAGGATAGCGTTTTTACGAATATGTTTGGAAGAGAGGATAAAGAGTATCTTCTGGAGCTGTACAAAGCACTTCATCCTGATGATGAAAGCATTGGTAAGGACGATATAAATCTTGTTACGATAGAGAATGTTATTGCAAATGATATTTACAACGACCTTGGTTTTATTGCCAGAGAGAAGCTGGTGATTCTACTTGAGGCTCAAAGTACGTGGAGCCCCAATATCATAGCCAGGATGTTCATCTATCTTGCGAGAACATATCGTGACTATATTTTCAACAACAGAAAGCTTAAATCAAAGCTTTACAGTAAGAGTAAAATCGAACTACCTAGTCCGGAACTTTATGTGATCTATACCGGGTATCGGGAAGATAAACCGGAGTTTTTATCATTAAAAGACGAGTTCTTTGCTGATTGTGCTTTTGGACTTGATCTTAAAGCAAAAGTCATATACGCTGATGACGGAAGAAGAGATATTATCGGTCAGTATATTACGTTCTGTATGGTTGTAAAAAAGCAGCTTTTGTTGCATAATGATAAAAAGAAGGCGTTAGAGGAAGCTATTCGAATCTGTATAGAAAATGGCGACCTTGCCCGTTACCTTACTGAACACAGGAAGGAGGTAGAGGACGTTATGTTTACTTTACTTACCCAAGAAGAAGCTAAAGAGAGCTACGGCGATTATAGATACGACGAGGGCCTTGAAAAAGGACTTATCGCCCTAATTAACGCTACAAAGCCATTATGCAAAGATTTCAAATCGCTTTATAACATAGTTATAAGCCAGGAACCCTACGCTGATTTAACGGAGGAAGAGGTAAAAAAGTATTATTGAATTCGCAAACTGTCTTAGCTAATTTAATAAATGCTTAATTTTATTTGCATAAGATTAGTATTATAATAATCAAGTACGAAATTTTTTTCGTACTTGATTTTTTTTTAAGATATTATTGTGAAAATTCTTTTATAGTGATTTTATCGATATCTTACAGGTAGCTTGCGTATATGGGTTCAATCGAGTACCGTAAAGTAACGTCGGTACTTAGCGAGCTTTATAAAAAAGCGAGATTAGTACCGCTACGTTACGATGCCGAGGCGCGAGCCGTGTGCGAGATGAACCCTATACACAAGCTGCCGTAACTAGGATGAAGCAATAATACATAATCCACCATAACTAGGATAAAACAATATACACAATCCACCGTAACTAGGATAGAACAATAAGGAATATGTCAACTACAAATACAAAACGCTTTGAAATAGATATGTGCAACGGCCCTCTTCTCGGAAAGATGCTTAAATTCTACTTTCCATTAATGGCTTCTTCCATGCTTCAGCTTGTCTTCAACGCAGCTGATGTTATTGTCGTGGGAAGATTCGCCGGCTCTGAAGCCCTGGCCGCAGTAGGTTCAACCTCCGCCCTTATTAACCTTTTAACAAACCTCTTTATCGGACTTTCCGTCGGTGCGAACGTTATGGTCGCAAGATACTACGGAGCGAAAAAGGATGACGAGCTTTCCGATATGGTCCATACCTCCATGCTTACGGCTCTTATAAGCGGTGTACTCCTTACGGTGATCGGCCTATTGTTTTCTGCGCCAATCTTGCGCCTTATGGGTACTACAAAAGACGCCCTTCCTTTAGCCGTGATCTATATGCGCATCTACTTTTGCGGCATGCCCTTTATGATGGTCTACAACTTTGGAGCCGCAGTACTTCGTGCCATTGGTGATACAAGGCGCCCCATGATCTTTCTATTTATATCCGGCGCTTTAAACTTTGTCCTTAACATCATCTTTGTTGTTCCGCTTAAGATGAGCGTTGCCGGAGTAGCCCTTGCTACCATCATATCCCAGGGACTTTCTGCTTTTCTTATTATCCGATGTCTTATTTTATCTGAAGGAGCTTATAAACTCGTTATTTCTAAGCTCCATATAAACAAAGATAAGTTCCTGCGGATGATTCAGATAGGCCTTCCTGCCGGAGTTCAGGGCGTGCTATTTTCTATATCCAATGTCATCATCCAGTCCTCCGTTAACAGCTTCGACGATACAATAATCGTAGCCGGAAATACTACGGGGCAAAATATCGAGGGCTTTGTTTATATGGCGATGAACGCCTTTTCACAGACAGCCCTTAGCTTTTCGGGTCAAAACTACGGAGCCAAAAAGTATGACCGTATCAATAAAGTACTTTGGATTGCTCTTGCCTGCGTAAGTATTGTGGGACTTACAATGGGAAATCTTTCCGTGCTTTTCGGAAGACCTCTTTTATCCCTTTATACCGACGATCCTAATGTTGTGACTTACGGACTGCTTAGGATTACATATATTTGTACCCTGTATTTCCTTTGCGGTACGATGGACGTTGCAAGCGGCGTTATGAGAGGAATGGGTTACTCGATCCTTCCGACTATCGTAAGTCTTACGGGAGCCTGCATTTTCCGCATCATCTGGATATTTACCGTATTCGTAAGGTTCCATTCTCTGGAGGTGCTTTATTCCTCTTATCCCATCAGCTGGTTCCTTACCACTGCTGTTCATTTAATCTGCTTTATGGTAGTATATAATAAGCTGAAAAAGAGCTAAAAACGCGCAAAATTTGGTAAACTTATGCGAAGTAGTCTTGAAACGTATGTTCGGGTGTGGTATTCTATTTAGGAGTATGATTTTAAGGCGGTAACCTTATGTTTGCTTTTGCTGAAGGCTTATTGGATGATTTAAATATGGACTCCTGCGTTGTTGACGTAGGAGGTTTTGGCGTTAATGTAAATATTACTTCGAGGACAGCGCTTGAGCTTCCCGGTATCGGTGAGCATGTTAAGCTTTATACCTATACTTCCGTTAGAGAAGACGGTATAAGCCTCTTCGGATTTTTACAAAGAGAAGACCTTTGGATGTTTAAAAAGCTTATTACGGTAAGCGGCGTCGGACCGAAAGTAGCGCTGGGCGTTCTTTCCGCTATGGATGTGGATACCTTGAAGCTTGCGATCATATCCGAAGATGCCAAGGCTATTTCAAAAGCTCCCGGAGTCGGAGCAAAGACAGCCCAAAGAATCGTTATAGATCTTAAAGATAAAGTATCTTTAAGCGATGAAGCCGTTATAAGCTCCTTAAAAGCCGGAAATAAGGCTTCGGGCGCTGCAGGCGGCGAAAAGCTTAGCGGCGAGATGGAAGATGCCGTAAGCGCTTTGGCTGCTTTGGGTTACAGTATTACGGAGAGCCGAAAGGCAGTTTGCTCCGTGGAAGGAGCTTCGGATATGGACTCCGGATCTATACTTAGCGCTGCTTTGAAACTTTTATATTGATCTAAAAAATACGAATCGAAAGACGGATTTCAATGCCGAGAACAATAGAAACCAAATTAACCGAAGAAGATAAAAAAATAGAAAGCAGCTTGCGTCCCCAGACCCTTGATTCCTACATCGGCCAGGACCAGATAAAAGAGAGTATCTCTATTGCAATCGAAGCTGCCAAGGGACGTAAGGACAGCCTGGACCATGTACTTCTTTACGGACCGCCCGGTCTTGGAAAGACGACTCTTGCGGGTATACTTTCCAATGAGATGGGTACGCATCTTAAAGTTACAAGCGGCCCCGCTATAGAAAAGCCTGCTGAGATGGCGGCTATACTTAACAGCCTTCAGGAAGGCGACCTTTTATTTATAGACGAGATACACAGACTTAACAGACAGGTAGAAGAGGTTCTTTACCCTGCTATGGAGGATTTTTGTATCGATGTTATCATCGGCAAGGATTCATCCTCCTCGAGCCGTTCCGTAAGACTTCCGCTGCCGCATTTTACCCTCGTCGGAGCTACTACAAGAGCGGGTCTCCTTACAGCCCCTTTAAGAGACAGATTCGGACTTATCTACAGACTTGAATTCTATAATGTACATGACCTTTCAAGGATCATTATGAATTCCGCTGTAAAGCTTGGAGTTACGGTGGATATTGACGGAGCCAAGGAGATGGCAAGGCGAAGCCGCGGAACCCCGAGACTTGCCAATCGTATCCTTAAAAGAGTAAGGGATTACGCTGAGGTTCGATATGACGGAGTTATTACCGGCGAGATTGCTATAGAAGCCCTTGATCTTATGGCGGTAGACAGGATGGGACTTGACCATACGGATCGAAATATCCTAAATACGATCATTAACAAATTTGACGGAGGTCCCGTTGGCCTTGATACTCTTGCCGCAGCTACCGGAGAAGACGCCGGTACAATTGAAGATGTTTATGAGCCTTATTTGATAATCAACGGACTTATTAATCGTACGCCCAAGGGCAGAGTGGCTACCCCGGCCGCTTACAAGCATCTTGGGCTTGCGTAGGATATAGGTATTTGCAGTGTGGGTTAGTTTTTGGAGGTATTTATGTCAGAGAGCAAAGATTGCAAAATTACTATCGGCAGCAAAACGCTTTTGGTTTCCGGGGAATCCGCTGAGCATTTAACCAATGTTGCGGACTACGTTAACGGCAAACTCGATGAGATCAAGAATTCTCCCGGATACGAGAGAATGAGCATGGACACAAGAGAAATACTTTTGGAACTTAATATCGGGGATGATTATGTTTCAACAAAGGATAAGTACGACGAGCTTCTTATCGAGCTGGCTGAGAAAAACAAAGAATTATACGAGGTTAAAAAGGAATTATCCTCTGTTAAATCCAATTATGAAATGGCCAAAAATCAGGTCGTTGAGCTTCAAAGTAAAGCTGCGGATACAGCCGCAAAGATTATAAAGCTTGAAACCGAGCTTAAGAAAAAATCAAATTAAAAATTCTGATTAATATGATTTCTGAGAATATTAAAAGTAAAAATAAGCCGGAGCTTCTTGCTCCGGCGGGAAATATTGAATCTTTTTATGCTGTGCTGAAGGCAGGGGCCGATGCCGTTTATATGGCCGGCAGCCGATTCGGTGCGAGAGCATATGCCGATAATTTCTCGGATGAAGAGCTTATAAGCTGCATCCGCTATGCCCATCTTCTTAAAAAGAAAATATACTTAACTGTAAATACCCTGGTTAGAAACAATGAAATGTCTGACCTGGTTTTATTTCTTGAGCCCTTATATGAGGCGGGTTTAGACGGAGTAATCGTTCAGGATATCGGAGTTTTAAAGGTTCTTGGAGAGCGCTTCCCCGGGCTGCTTCTTCACGCAAGTACCCAGCTTTCCGTTACGGGTGCTTACGGAGCAGAGTATTTAAAGTCTCTCGGAGTTTCAAGGATAGTACCCGCAAGAGAACTTTCCCTTCCCGAAATTAAGGTTATTAAAGATGCAGGGGTAGAGGTAGAGTGCTTTATACACGGAGCCATGTGCTATTCTTACTCCGGAGCCTGCCTTTTTTCGTCCGTCCTCGGAGGAAGGAGCGGAAACCGTGGAAGATGCGCTCAGCCCTGTCGCCTTCCTTATACTACGGAGTATAAGGAGGATTGCTATCCCTTAAGCTTAAAGGATATGTCTACTATCGGTATTTTAGATAGGCTTATTGATGCCGGTATCGATTCTTTCAAGATAGAAGGGCGTATGAAAAAGAGCGAGTATGCTGCCGGGGTTACTTCCGTTTACCGTAAGGCGATTGACGGATACTTAAAGACCGGATCTTTAAATGTATCGGATGACGACCTTAATACCTTAAAGAATCTTTATATCAGAAGCGAAGTATCCGATGGTTATTACAATAAACGAAACGGTGCCGAGATGGTCAGTATATCGTTACCTTCCTACTCAGGGGCGGATGAAAAGCTTTTGGAGTCTGTAAGAGATAGATTTATAAGTTCCGGAATAAAGAAACTTGGTATTTCTGTATTTGCTTCCTTTATAGAAGGGGAAGATGCTTACGCCACAGCTACCTGCAAAGATATAACGGTTTCAGTTAAAGGAAAGATTGTTGAGCATGCTCTCGGAAGGCCCATAGAGGAAGGAGATGTTCTTAAATCCTTTAAAAGAATCGGAAATTCATCCTTTTACTACGAGAATCCGGATACAGACCTTAGCGTTTATCTGTCGGATAATCCTTACTATCCTTTAAAGGAGATAAATGAACTTAGAAGAAGTCTTCTTTCTTTGCTCGAGGATAAGCTGATCGAAAGCAACGGATTTGATGTTAAAAGAGAACTTGTAAAATACAAAGAAAAATCCTGTGAAAGGTCAAAAAATCCGGTAAACGGTAAAATAGCCGTCAGCGTTATAAGAAAAGAGCAGCTGCAGGCTGCTTTAAACGAGGAGTCTGTATCAAGGATATATGTCAGCGAAACTCTTCTTACATGCTTAAAGAATATCTACGAGTATTTTAATATGGGGAAGGGTCTCTACGCCGCCTTAGGCTATATAAGACGCGGAGATTCCGAGATGCTTAGAAGCCTAATAGTCAGCTTCCTAAAAGAAGGCTCCTTAAAAGGCGTTTTAGTCCGCAATATAGAAGACCTTGAGTTTTTTAAGTGTCTTAAAGCGGAAGGCCTTAACTTTGAAATAGCGGGAGACTATGGGCTCTATTGCTGGAACGATTCATCTATAAGACAGTTTTCCGCAGATTGCGACACCGTAGGACTTCCTCTTGAGCTTTCCTCTAAGGTGCAAAACGCTTTGGCGGAGAGTAACAGCGATGTAAATTTTGAAAAGATGGTTTATGGAAGATATCCTTTGATGCAATCTGCCAATTGTATCTACAAAACGGGATTAAACTGTAAAAAGAAAGCTCCTGAAAAGCTTCACTTTACTTATCTTAAAGACAGAACGGAGAGAAAGATCCCTGTCCTTGCAGATTGTGCCCGCTGCCATAATACCCTTTACAACTCTGTACCCTTAAGTCTTTACAAGTTTATGGCTGATGATAGAGATAATCTAAGCTACAGGCTTGATTTTACAGATGAAAGCAGGGAAGAAACCTTAAAAGTACTTAAGTTTTATAAAGAGATTATAGGCGATAAATCTGCCGGAATTCCTTCCTGGGAATACACAACAGGATTTGAAAAGAAAAGCTGCGAATAATGTATTTATTTTTGGAAACCTCTAATTACATATTGGGTGTCTGCGCTTTTATTTATGCGCTTTTAAGTATAAGCGGCATCTTTGTTAAAAACGGAAGCTACAAGACTCTTATTTCCGCTCTTTTAGCTGTTATCAATATGATAATAGCTACGGTTGCCTTTGGGCATATGTATCTTGTTAAGGGCGAGATAATCTATGTCATTATATTTGCCGTTTTATTTGTGGCGATTTTGATGCTGCTGTTTATGACAAAGGCAATCTACAGAGAGTGTGACAGACTGCTTTTAAACAATATGTCCATGCTCTTTACTACGGGGATGATCGTCATCACGCGAATATCAACCCAGAGAGCCATAAGGCAGCTTGCTATATTCCTTATTGTGCTTCTTGTGTGTATGCTGATCCCTCTGATAATCATTAAAGCCGAATTTATCAAAAAGATCACCTGGGTTTACGCCGGTGTCGGGATTTCTATGATCTCGTCGGTTTTGATCCTTGGAGAGGTAATAAACGGGTCGAAGATTACTATTACGCTTTTAGGTCTACGTTTCCAGCCTTCGGATGCGGTAAAGATACTGTTTATCTTTTATATGGCCTGTCTTCTTTGGAAGGATATAAACCATATAAAGGTTATCTTAAGCGCCGTAACCTGCGCCGCTTTTGTGCTGGTCCTTGTAATGTCTAAAGATCTTGGAGCTGCGCTGATCTTCGTAATAATCTATATCTTTATGATATATATGTCTACGGGAAATTATATATATCTGATACTTGGAGGAACGTGTTGCACTGTAGCGTCTGTTGTGGCTTACAATCTCTTTTCACATATAAGAGTCAGGGTTTCTATATGGCTTGACCCTTGGGCAGATATAGACAATAAGGGGTACCAGATAGCCCAGAGTCTCTTTTCAATAAACGGCGGTGGAGCCTTTGGTACGGGCCTCTTTAAAGGATCGCCCACAAGCATACCTTTTTGTGAAACGGACTTTATCTTTTCCGCTATATCCGAAGAGCTTGGGCTTATCTACGGGGTAAGTATTATCCTTGTTTGTCTTTCCTGCTTTGGAGAGATGATGCGACTTAGCTTTCTTGTGCATGATATGTTTTATCGTCTTGTAATATACGGTATAGCAGTTTCGATGTGCTTCCAGACCTTTTTAACCATTGGTGGCGGCGTAAAATTCATCCCTCTTACGGGAGTTACGCTTCCTATGGTAAGTTACGGCGGAACCTCGCTTTTAGTTTCGATGTTTATGTATTTTATTATACAGGGCATATACATAAGACTTCGAAAGCAAAAGGGGCCTGCGCTTTACAGGTTCCATAAGGAAACGAAAAATGGAAACAGAAAATCAGAAAAAGAAGTCTCCGGAAAGTCAAAACCCGGTAGTAGCAAAACTAAATAAAATATATGAATACCTAAAGCCTGTAAAGGAACTTTCGAGAAATAAGCAGGTTATTATTACGGCTTCTTTTTTCTCCGCGATCTTTCTCGGCATATGTATTTATTTGATAGCTTTTTCTGTGGTAAATAAGACCTCTCTTATCGGAAACAGCTACAATAAACAGGAAAAAAATCTCCTGGCCAAAAGCCTTCGTGGAGAGATCGTTTCTTCCGACGGAGTAGTACTTGCATACTCTGAGCTTGACGAATCCGGAAATCAGGTAAGGGTTTATCCCTATGCAGATGCTTTTTGCCATAGCGTAGGCTATTCGGCTCTTGATAAAACCGGAGTTGAATCGGAGTGCAATTACTATCTTTTAAACTCCGGCAGCACACCGCTTCAAAGGGCAAAGCTTGAAGAGCAGGGGATTATGCCCTCGGGAAATACCGTAAACACAACCATCGATTACAATCTCCAGATGACGGCTCATGAAGCTTTAGGGGATAATTACGGCGCAGTAATCGTTACAGAGGTTAAAACAGGAAGGGTACTTGTGCTTTTATCACATCCTACCTTTGACCCCAATAATATAGCCGAAAACTGGGAAAGTCTTGTTGGAAACGAAGATGAGACGGAGCTTATGAACCGTGCGACCCAGGGTCTATACCCTCCGGGATCCGTATTTAAGATATTTACAGCTTACGAATATATGAAAGAAGGGGGAGATATCCCCGGATATACCTTTGATTGTAATGGCTCCTATAAATACGACGATCTAAAGATAAGCTGTTATCATGGGGAGAGCCATGGAACTCTTGATTTTGGTTTATCATTTGCAAAGTCCTGTAACTCATCCTTTGCAAATATCGGTATGAGCCTTGATGAAATAAGGTTTGAAAACGGATTGAATTCTCTTTTGTTTAACGATTCGTTACCGGCTGTATTTGATAATTCGCCCGTTCCGGAGTCAACCTACGATATCTCTACGGACCATAAACGTATGCAGACATCTATCGGTCAGGGAGATACCCTTGTTTCGCCTTATCATATTAATCTAGTAACTATGGCTATAGCGGATGAGGGAACGGTTATGAAGCCCTATACCGTTGACAGTATAGTTAATTTTTCCGGAAAAAAGATTGAAGAAAACTCCCCGCAGGTTTACAGACAGCTTCTTGACAAGGATTCTTCGGATTTTCTTCGGGGACTTATGGAAGAGGTTGTAGAAAAAGGTACTGCGTCTTCTTTAAAGAACGATATCTATACCGTAGCAGGAAAAACGGGTTCCGCGGAATACAATAACCGTGGAGATTCCCACGGCTGGTTTACAGGATATGCGCCGGCCGAAGATCCCGAGATTGCTATAACCGTTATAGTAGAAAAAGGCGGAACCGGCAGTAGTAGCGCGGTCCCGCTTGCAAAGAAGGTTTTGGATAAGTATTTTGCATCTGGTGGCGAGAACTAACCTTAGGTTAGATTAACTTAGTAATATTAAGATCCGGTCTTGATTTTAGATCAAGTATTTCGCCCATCTCGGATCTTAAGATAGGACGGGAGTAGCTTTGATTATTTATCATAATTACTTCCCAAACAGTATCGTCGCTTAAGGTTACGTGGGAACCGATCTGTGTATCGGCAATCTTGCTCATTAAGGGAAGAAGCATATTTAAGTCGTATTTATCCATGTTTTGCTCGAAGTTTCCGAGTATCTGCAATGGGGTAAAGGCGTTTCTAAAGCTCCTTGGAGAAGCCATAGCGATATAGGTATCCACGATCGCCATATATCTGGCAAATCTGTCAATCTTTTCACCTACCATATGATAGGGATATCCGGAGCCGTCGTATTTTTCGTGGTGCATTATGACGGCGTTTTTAACGTGTTCATTAAGGTTGGTATCGTTTCTTATAAGCTGATAACCCATAACAGGGTGTTTCTTAACGAGAGCGTATTCTTCCTCTGTAAGCTTTCCGGGCTTCCAAAGGATCTCGTCGGGGATTTTCCACTTTCCGATATCGTAATAGAATCCGCAAAGGATCATTATCTTTTTATCTTCGGGAGAGAACTTAAGCCAGTTTGAAAAAGCACCTGCAAGGAGAGCGGCGTTAAATGACTGTGTATAGGTCAGCTCATCCTCGTTGGGAATCATATTGTAAAGAAAATCCAAAAGTTCCCCCTCGGATGTAATGCAGGAAGAGACTTCATTGTAGATTCCCATCAGGTCTTCGGGAAAAATAGAAATACTGTTTTGCAGGTAACTGATAAAAATTCCCTTGAACTTGATCAGGTTTTCATTGTAAACTTTACAGAAACGCTGGAAATGTTCATTAAAATAGAGCTTTTCATGATGGGTAGAAGCGTAATCGGAAGGTTCCATAATGGTAACACACATTACGCCGTACCTTTTTAGACGGTCGATCATAATATCATCGACTTTTGCATGGGCTTCATAGACGGTTTTTCCGCCGGATTCGACGCTTTCTCCAAGCTCCATGCCACTTTTTAATTCAAGTACAGTTATTACCTTCATTTGTTTACCCCGTGTGGTGTTTTGTACCCTAAAACATTATATCATAGAATAAAATAATGTGATATACTTTAGTTTATGAGAGTGAAATTTAAGTTTTTTCCACAAGTTTATACTTCGGAAGGAATTAATCCCCGCAGGCTTTTCTTTATAAGACAAAAGATTAAAAGAGGCAAGGGCGGGTATTTTATAATCGTTCCGGCTTCAAGAGACGACGAGCTTTTGGAAATAATAGGTTCGGGTGAGCTTAAAAAAAGCATCTACAACGGCAAGAGGCTGATCGTCGGCGGCATCAGCGATGATAAAGAAGACGCTTTTAAACTCGTTGCTCTTATGGCCGAGGACTGCAGACGGATCAGGGGAGATCTTAATCTTAAGGAATTTATAGCATGTGGCCAATTCTTTTAAAAATTTTATCAATAATAGGAATAGTTTTGGGCTGCATCGTAGGCCTCATCCTTCTCTTGCTGCTTTTTGTACTTCTTTGTCCTATTTGCTATAAGGCTGACGGAGAGTTTCATGAAGGTGATAAAAGGATAAGAGTTAAGCTTAGATACCTTCTTGGGCTTGTACGAGGCGATTACATTTATCCCGAGCCCGGAAATATTGTTTTTAAAGTCGCATGGTTTACGCTCTACGACAGCGGCGCCGAGGATGAAGTGGAAGATGCTGTTGAAGATGCAGCTGAAAATGCGGATTCTAAGACTACAACCGACGCTGAGAAGCCACGCGTTGCAGCTGATGCCGGGGCAAAAGCTGCAAATGGCGAAAATGCTACAAGAAGCGAAAAAGCTGCAAATGGCGAAAACGCTACAAGTAGCAAAAAAACTGCAAACGGCGAAAAAACCAAGAAAAAAGAACCTCTTAAGAGCCCGATTTATTATATAAAGAAAGCTTTTGAGAACTTTAAGCATAAGATTATCGCAAAGATAAAGCTTCTTTATAAGGAATTTAATTTCTATAAAAAGCTTTTATTCCATGAGGATACCCAAAAGCTCTTGTCCACATTTAAAAAGCAGCTTTTAAAGATCCTTAAAGTCATCATCCCTAAAAAGGGGAGATGCAATATAGAATACGGAATGGACAGTCCCGATACCACGGCTTATATTTTTGGAGTCTATTCACTTCTTTTCTTTAAGAAAACGAAACGATATGTTGTGATCCCGAATTTCGACCAAAAGTGCCTTGAGGGAGATTTTGAGATAAAGGGATATTTTAATATTTTCAGCATACTTATTAAGGCACTTCCTATTATTCTTAGCAAAAAGCTTCGTCTTACAAAGGCAAGGATCGACAGGCATTTTGAGAATATGGAGAAGGCCAAAAGAAAAGAAGAGAAGCGCCACGAAACTATGCTAGGGGCCCTTGAAGAAGAGTACAGCGTCTCTTAAATACAAAATACTTTACATAACCAAACAAAAATTGTATCATAAAAATAGTATGTTACAGCTAACTTAGGAGGGAAAAATGGCTGACAGAGAGAATAATTATAAAGACGTTATATCTTCGCTTATAGGCGGTATGGAAGGCGTCCTTTCCACAAAGACCGTTGTCGGAGAGCCCACAGTTATCGGAGATACAACGATTATACCTCTTGTTGATGTTTCTTTTGGAGTTGCAGCCGGAGCCGGAGCCAACAATACCAAGAATTCAAATAACGGTGTCGGAGGTATGGGAGGAAAGATGTCTCCCTCGGCTATACTTGTTATTCACGACGGAAATACAAGGCTTATTAATGTAAAAGATACCGATGTACTTACAAAAGTACTTGATATGCTGCCTGAAGTAGTTAATAAGATTACAAAGCCCAAGAAGGGTGAGGTTACAGATCAGGAAGCCAAAGATGCGGCTTTCCCTGAAGAGAACTTATAAACTGCTTCCGATTTACGGGGGTGTTTTCTAAATGATAGATTGGGAAGAAATAGAGAAGGAAGACTCCGAAGAGGAGCTTAAAAAACTAAAGATCTTTCTATTTGAGGAAAACTTACGTATTGCCCAGGAGAAAAAGCGTCTTGAAGAGGAACGAGCCCGTCTCGTTAAGCTTCAGGATGATTTCTTAAAAGACAGGGTTGTCCTCAGGGATGAGCTTGACGAGCTCAATCGCCGTACTCTTGCAGAGCGCAAGCGTCTTAAAGAGGAGAATCTGTTTTTTGATAAGAAAATGGAGATCCTTACAGAGGGCTTCAGGTCCTTAGAGGAAGACAGACGTAAGTTTGAAAGAGAGAAGAAGGCATATCTCGAAAGAATAAACCGTGCAGAGTCCGAAGCGAAGAATGCGGACGCGAGTAACGTGGCGGAGTTTCTCTTTAGGGGTATCGGAGGAAACTCCCTTGGACTTCGTAAGAGATATAAAGATCTTTTAAAGATATTTCATCCCGATAATCTCTTCGGAGACTTAGAGCTTTCGCAGGCTCTTACTAAAGAATTCCAGAAGAGGAAAGAGCTTTAAAACTAATATTACGCAAAACAAAAAGGACAGCCGAACAGCTGTCCTTAAAATTTGCCATTTAATTAAGCACGCTCTACAGCGCCACTTCTGAGGCATCTGGTGCAAACGTGAAGACGCTTGTTTCCGCCGTTCACTTTACACATAACGCTCTGTACATTTGATTTCCAAATAGCGTTGCTTCTTCTATGAGAATGGCTGACATTGTTACCAAAGTGAATGCCCTTGCCACATACATCACATTTTGCCATGATATAACACCTCCTTGCAGGGATTTAGTATTCTTTTTAAACACAACATTGATATACTAACAAAAATGTTAAATAAATGCAAGATTTTTTTAACAAAAATTTTTTTGTTTCCTTTTTTAGAAAAAACTGTTATAGTCTAAGGTGTATGTGCCAAATCAAAGGAGGTAACATCTATGAAGAATTCATCAGTGAATACTCATATGGGAAACATTACGGTTGACAACGACGTTATTGCCCAGTTTGCTGGCAGCGTTGCCATCGAGTGCTTCGGAATTGTAGGCATGGCCGGATTCAATGTACGTGACGGCCTCGTAAAGCTCCTTAAAAAGGATAGCTTGAGAAGAGGTATTAACGTATCTGTTCGTAATCATAAGCTTGTACTTGATTTTCATATTATTGTTGCATACGGCGTCAGCATAGTGGCAGTTTGTGAAAACCTTATGGAGAACGTCAAGTACCGCATCGAAGAGTTTACGGGACTTGAAATAGAAAAGATTAACGTCTATGTTGAGGGCGTTAAGGTGATTGATTAAGGAGGAACTACTAACGTGGGCGCAAATCAGATTGATTCCAAGCTTTTGGCTAAAGTGTTTATTGCCGGCGCAAAGAATCTTGAGGCTAATAAAGAATGGATAAATGAGCTTAATGTTTTCCCGGTTCCCGACGGTGATACCGGAACAAATATGACGATGACTATTATGTCCGCAGCCAAGGAAGTAAGCGACCTTGGAGCAGAGCCTGATATGGCTTCACTTTGCAAGGCTATTTCCAGCGGATCCTTACGCGGAGCAAGAGGAAACTCGGGAGTTATCTTATCCCAGCTCCTTCGCGGATTTACAAAGACCGTTAAAACGGAAGAACTTATCACGATTCCTTTGATGGTTACCGCTTTTAACAAGGCTGTTGAGACTGCTTATAAGGCTGTTATGAAGCCTAAGGAAGGTACTATTCTTACCGTAGCAAGAGGTATGAGCGACAAGGCCAACGATCTTGCTGAGGCAGGATGCGATGATATGGAGAAGTTCTGCGAGCAGATCTTAGAGCACGGCAAAGTCGTTCTTGAACAGACTCCCGAGATGCTTCCCGTATTAAAAGAGGCCGGTGTTGTTGACTCCGGCGGACAGGGACTTATCCAGTTCCTTCAGGGCGCTTTTGACGCTTATCTCGGCAAAGAGGTTGACCTTACTATCGGAGAGCCCGCTGCCGAGGAAGAAAAAGAGGAAGAAGTTAAATTCAGGTACCTTTACAGCGTTGAATGTAAGGTTAAGCTTGAGAGAAACTTCATCCCCAAGAATGAAACGGATTTAAAGGCTTATCTCGAGTCCGTAGGTGAGTCGGTTGTACTTATTAATGACGGAAGCGAGCTTCATATTCATATCCACACCAATGAGCCGGGACATGTTCTTTCCAAGGGACTTAAGTACGGCTCTCTTAACGAAGTAAAGGTTATTAACAGAGCTCTTGAACAGGACAGCGACTCCAAGGAAGAGGTAAAGCCCGCATTTAACGAGCCCGCAAAGCCCTTCGGATTTATTACCGTTGCTGCCGGAGACGGACTTGTTGAAATCTTTAAGAGCCTTGGCGTAGATTATGTAATTGAGGGCGGACAGACCATGAACCCTTCAACAGCTGACTTTATTGACGCGGCTTCGAAGGTTAATGCAGAGACGATCTTTATTTTACCTAACAACAAGAATATCATTCTTGCCGCAAATCAGGCTGCAGAGCTTGTTACCGACAAGACCCTTCTTGTAATCCCTTCAAAGACCGTTCCTCAGGGTATTACAGCTGTTATCAACTTTATCGCAGACCTCTCCGCTGATGAGAACGAGGCTACGATGATGGAAGAGATTAAGAACGTTAAGACCGGACAGGTTACTTATGCGGTTCGTGATACTTCTATCGACGGCAAAGAGATCCATAAGGACGATTATATGGGACTTTCCGACAGCGGACTTGCTTCGGTCGGAACCGACAAAAACAAAGTTATCGAAGAACTCGTTGATTCTATGGTAGATGATTCTTCCGAGCTTATCAGCATCTATTACGGCCAGGACGTTACCGAGGAGGAAGCTACTGCAGTTTCCGAGATGATCCAGGCTAAGTATTCCAAGGTTGATGTTGAGCTTCAGCCCGGCGGACAGCCTGTTTACTACTATATGATCTCTGTTGAGTAAGTGGTTTGCCAAACTACGTACAATTTGATTTAATAACAGGAGGAAGCTTAAAGTTTCCTTCTGTTTTTGTATAAAGGTTTATATATGAACTTAGGTACCGACGTTTCACACTTAAAAGGTGTCGGAGAAAAGACAGCGGCTCTTTTCAAAAAACTAAATATTCAAACCTACGAAGATCTATTTTCGTATTATCCGACCGATTACATCAGGTATAATCCGCCTGTGTCTTTTTCAGACCTTAGGGCCGGAAGCGTTTTTACCGTTCGCGGACTGGCGGCTTCCGTCTCCGGACCCGTAAAGGCGGGAAGGTACAGTATTATTACCGTAATTCTTAAAGACGGATTAAATACCCTTGAAGCTGTTTTCTTTAATCAGCCGTTTATCAAAAAGGTTATTAAAGTAGGAGGGTATTACATTTTAAGGGGAAAGATAGTTCAAAAGGGTGCTAAGCTTATCATGCAGTCCCCTAAGCTATTTAAAGAGGATGAGTACAGAGAGCTTGTTAAATATCCGCAGGCTAAGTATTCCCTTACAGCAGGTTTATCTTCAAAGACTGTTTCGAAGGCTCTTAAAGCGGCATTTACCGATGCGCAGTGGCCAGAGGAATGTTTTCCGAAAAAGTATCTTGAAAGTCTGAATCTTCCTTCTCATAAGGATGCCATAAGGCTTATACATTTTCCGGAATGTGACGAAGATATAGCTTTTGCGAGAAGAAGGCTTTCTTTCGAAGAGTTCTTTTATTTTATTATGCTTCTTCGTAAGAATAAACAGATCAGTGTATCTACTCCCAATAACTTCAGGATGATAGAAACTGCTGAAACTAAGAGATTTCTTGAAAGCCTGCCTTTTAAACCTACAGCCGGTCAAAAAAAGGCCTGGAAGGATATACTTGATGATATGTGCGGTGAAAGGTGCATGAACAGACTCATCCAGGGTGACGTGGGAAGCGGTAAAACGCTTATAGCGCTTTTATCCTTACTTCTTGCCGCATCTAACGGATACCAGGGGGCGCTTATGGCTCCTACGGAAGTTTTGGCAGTTCAGCATTTTAAGACTGTTAACGAATATATCTCTAAGTACGGCCTTATCTTTAAACCTGTTCTTTTAACGGGGCAGATGAAAGCTGCGGACAGAAGAGAAGCTCTCGCAAAGATAGAAAGCGGAGAAGCGAATCTTATCATCGGAACCCATGCTCTCATACAGGAAAAGGTTTCATACAAAAATCTCGCTTTAGTTGTTACGGACGAGCAGCACAGATTCGGTGTCCGCCAAAGACAGGCTCTTGCCTACAAAGGAAAGGAACCTCATATTCTTGTTATGAGCGCCACGCCGATTCCGAGGACCCTAGCTATAATCCTTTACGGAGACCTGCAGCTTTCTGCGATCCACGAGCTTCCTGCAGGAAGAAGTGCTATTAAAAACGCTGTTGTCGGTACGTCCTACAGGCCTTCTGCATATAAATTCTTTAAGGATCAGATTGCGGAGGGACATCAGGTTTATGTTATCTGTCCCAAGGCTCTTAGCGATGAGGAGGATGACGGAGAGCTTGAAAACGTTGTAGACTACGCTGCAAAGCTAAGAGAGATCTTGCCCGGTGTTAATATTGAGCATCTAAACGGCAAGATGAAAGCCCAGGAAAAGACGGATATTATGCAGAGGTTTTCCCGGGGCGAAACGGATATCCTCGTATCTACAACGGTAATAGAGGTCGGGATCAATGTCCCCAATGCTACGGTTATGATGATTGAAAATGCCGAAAGATTCGGCCTTTCTCAGCTCCATCAGCTCCGCGGCCGTGTAGGTAGAGGCAGCGCCCAAAGCTATTGTATATTTATTTCATCCAAAGAAGATGATAAAATAATGGAGCGCTTAAATGTCCTAAAAAGCACAAACGACGGCTTTAAGATAGCTTCAGAGGACTTAAGGCTAAGAGGACCCGGAGATTTCTTCGGAGTAAGGCAAAGCGGCGAATTCGCCTTTAAGATTGCCGATATCTACTCGGACAGCGATCTTTTAGAGAGTGCCGGAAATTTTGTGGATGAGATATTAAAGGATGATCCGAGGCTTGAAAGAAGCGAAAACAGGCTTATTAAAGAGCAGGTAGATTATTTCTTTGAACACTCGGAGCTTTTTACCAGTATTTAAGCGAAAATGCGCTTTATATAAACTTAAGGAGAGAGAATTAATATGTCTAAAATAGCGGTTGTAACCGATTCAAACAGCGGAATTACCCAGGCGGAAGGAAAAGAGCTTGGGATCAATGTAATTCCTATGCCTTTTATGATCGGAGAAAACGAGTTCTTCGAGGATATCAATCTTTCACAGGATGAATTCTATGAAAAGTTAAAGGGCGGAGAAAATATCTCCACAAGCCAGCCGAATCTTACGGTTGTAGGAGACCTTTGGAGAGAGCTTTTAAAGGAGTATGACGAGATAATCCATATCCCTATGAGCTCGGGACTTTCGGGTTCATGCCAGAGCGCTTATATGCTTTCACAGGAAGATGAATTTGACGGAAAGGTATTTGTTATCGACAATCAGCGTATTTCCGTTACTCAGCGCCAGTCGGCGATAGATGCAAGAGACCTTGCGGCAAAGGGATTTTCCGGACAGGAGATCGCCGATATCCTTATAAGAGATAAGTTTAAGAGCAGTATTTATATTATGCTTGATACTCTTTTTTATCTTAAAAAGGGCGGAAGAATCACACCGGCTGCCGCAGCCATCGGAACTCTTTTAAAGCTTAAGCCCGTTTTACAGATCCAGGGCGAAAAGCTTGACGCTTTCTCAAAGGCGAGAACATCATCCATCGGAAGAGACCAGATGATAAATGCTATCAAGAATGATATCGAGACCAGATTCGGCGGACTCGAAAAAGCAAAGGAAAATGTTTACCTTGAGATCGCATATACCTACGATCTCGCTGCTGCAGAGGACTTTAAACAGCAGGTTCTTACGCATTTCCCCGGATTTGATATTGTGGTTAATCCCCTTTCACTTTCCGTTGCCTGCCATATAGGACCCGGAGCCATAGCTCTTGCTACATGCATGATCACACCTGAATTAAAGTAGTTTTACAGGGAGGAGATAAAATGGGACTTAAAGTAACCGATCTTTCTAAAAAGTATGGAAATAAGACTGTTGTTGATCATATCTCTTTTGAGATGGATAAGCCCGGCGTGTATGCACTTCTCGGAACCAACGGTGCCGGAAAGACAACATCGATCCGTATGATACTGGATATGCTTGATAAAGATACCGGTGAAGTACTTTGGAACGGCAAACCTCTTAGTTTTGATAATTGCAACATCGGTTATCTTGCCGAGGAAAGAGGCCTTTATCAAAAGTATCCCTTGATGGACCAGATCATTTACTTCGGAGAGCTGCGCGGCGTCTCCAAGGCTGAACTTGAGAAAAAGATTAAGTACTGGTCCGGAAGATTAAAGCTTGATGAGTATTTGTATCCTCAGCCCACTATAGTAAACGGACGCAAGATAAAAGCCAAGCCCAAGAGTCCCGATCAGCTCTCAAAAGGTAATCAGCAAAAAATTCAGTTCCTTATCGCCATGCTTTCAGATCCCGAGCTTTTGGTTCTGG
>ODAI012124650.1_pt1 | contig 22555 bp, 15 predicted proteins | sample 1539321 | NCBI WGS metagenome assembly ODAI01 (sample SAMN02144231, study PRJEB22623) | gut metagenome | biome: sheep rumen | host: Ovis aries | place: New Zealand | reverse complement strand
TAGATAATATGTAGATATGGTATCCCTTTGCTTTAAGCTGTCGAATTTTGGCTAACCGGCGTTCAGGAAGAGATAATAACATGGCACGCCATGCTTCAACTAACTCTTGACGGGTCGTTCCGGGACGACATAAACGTTGAATACTACCGAAAAAATCATCCGAGGTAATCGCACCGGTTTGATATTGCTCTACTAACTGCGATTCTCCCGCTCCTAACAAATCCAAAGTTGAGACAGGGGAGGCTTCACCCGAAGCGGAAAGAAGTCTTTTGAATGCTTCTATTGAGCGCTGCGGATCTAAGTCTATAAGTACTCCACCCAAATCGAATAATATGTTACGAATCATAAATGATAGTAAAAAATTGCACAAAAATAGTATTTTTTTTGCATATGTCAAAAAAAAGTGTTACCTTTGCAGCAAATTAACTGCAAAATCACTATACCATGAAGAAAGTACTATTAGGTGATGAGGCAATCGCTCAGGCAGCTATTGATTGTGGACTGAGCGGTGTATATGCGTATCCGGGTACTCCAAGTACTGAAATTACCGAGTATATTCAAGCGGCGGAGGCTAAGAAAAATGCAGCCGGCAACAACGAACATCCAATCTTCTGCAAATGGGCTACTAACGAAAAAACAGCTATGGAAGCTGCTTTAGGTATGTCCTATATGGGCAAACGCGCTTTAGTTTGCATGAAGCATGTGGGAATGAATGTCTGTGCTGATGCTTTCATGAATGCAGCCATAACCGGTGTGAATGGCGGCTTGGTTGTCTTGGCTGCCGACGACCCCAGTATGCACTCATCGCAAAATGAGCAAGACAGTCGATTTTATGCTAAGTTCGCTATGATTCCTTGTCTTGAACCAAGTAATCAACAAGAGGCGTACAATCTTACGAGGTATGCCTTTGAACTGAGTGAGCGCTTGCATGAACCAATCCTTATGCGTGTCACTACTCGTATGGCGCACTCACGTGCTGTCGTTGAGACGCAAACTATCAGACCCCAGAACGAGATGTCTCTCCCGGGCAATGTGCAACATTTTATCCTTCTTCCTGCTTTTGCCAAACGTAACTACGCTGAACTGGTAGCCGCTCAACCTGCTTTTATTAAGGAGAGCGAGACGGCTGGACATAATCTGTATATAAAAGGTGTACAACCACAAAAGTGCATCGTTACAACGGGAATAGGGTATAACTACCTCCGTGAAGCTGTCGGAAATGAGTCTGCTGCCGGAGCCGGAATACTGAAAATTGTCCAATATCCGTTGCCCGAAGCGCTCATTAAACAGATGGTGGAAGATGGAGCTAAAGAGCTTCTGGTGATAGAAGAAGGGCAACCTGTAGTAGAGGAACTCATCCGTGGACTGGTTCCGTCGGATGTGATTGTTAAAGGCCGTTTGACCGGTGATTTGCCGCGAATGGGTGAGTTGACGCCCGATTGTGTGCGGGAGGCTTTAGGTTTCAAACCGCTTCAAGTGAATGAACCGGATGCTATCGTTGTCGGCCGTCCTCCTGCTTTGTGTCAAGGATGTGGTCACAGAGATATGTATACCGCATTAAATGAGGTGGCGCGGGAATATCCATCACCGCGTATCTTCGGGGATATAGGATGTTATACGTTGGGTGCCCTTTCGCCATTTCATGCTATTCACGCTTGCGTTGAGATGGGAGCCTCTGTCACTATGGCTAAAGGTGCTGCGGACGCTGGGCAGCATCCTGCTATTGCTGTTATCGGAGACTCTACTTTCACCCATTCGGGAATGACCGGACTCTTGGACTGCGTAAATAGTAACGCCAATGTAGTCGTGCTCATTAGCGATAACTTGACAACAGGCATGACCGGCGGACAAGACTCTGCCGGCACAGGACGTTTAGAGCAGATTTGTCAAGGGCTTGGTGTTCTGCCCGAGCATATTCGTGTCGTGGTTCCACTACCTAAAAATATGGCTGAAATCAAGCAAACACTGCGTGAGGAAATCAATTACAACGGTGTCAGTGTCGTAATTGCTCGTCGCGAGTGCATACAAACATTGAAGAGACATTTAAAGGAGGCTAAAAAATGAAATGTGATATTATTTTAGCGGGGGTGGGAGGACAAGGTATTCTCTCCATCGCAACGGTTATCGGTGAAGCAGCTTTGAATGAGGGTCTGTATCTCAAGCAGGCCGAAGTGCACGGAATGTCTCAGCGTGGAGGTGATGTACAATCCAATCTCAGATTGTCAGACGAACCGATTCACTCTGATTTGATTGCTAAAGGTGGAGCTGATTTGATTATCTCCCTCGAACCATTAGAGGCATTGCGTTACGTGCAATATCTCAAACCGGATGGATGGATCGTAACAAATGAGACTCCTTTTGTTAATATCCCTAACTATCCGGATGTCAACGAAGTGTTGGCGCATATTAAAACACATAAAAATCATGTCCTGCTTAATTGCGAAGAATTGGCTAAATCTGTTGGAGCTCCTTCACAAGCCGCCAATATGGTGCTTTTAGGAGCTGCCATTCCGATGTTAGGCATTGACCATGACAAAATGATTGCAGGCGTGAGCCGGGTGTTTGCTAAAAAAGGCGAAGCCGTCGTAAATAGTAACTTAGCAGCCGTGGAGGCAGGATACCATGTTTCCCTTAAATAAACAAATTGTAGATAGCACTTGTGGCGATTTCGGACTGAGAAATGCCCACGAGTTAGGTTCTGCTACTATCCGCCAGTTGGTAGGTGTCGTGAAAGATATTGAACGAGCTACCGGCGTTGAGTTTATTCATATGGAATTAGGTAATCCCGGACTGCCGTCTGAGACAATCGGTATTTGGGCGGAGCATGAAGCCCTACTGAATGGGTGCGGGTCGAAGTATCCCAATATTACCGGTATTCCTGAAGTGAAGCACTGGGGCTCGGAGTTCGTACGCGCTTTTATGGGTTTGGATATTCCTGAAGATTGTATTGTACCTACTGTCGGGAGTATGCAGGGAGCTTTTGCTCTCAATCTGACTATGTCACAGATAGATGCGGAGAGAAATACCGTCCTTTTCTTAGACCCCTGTTTCCCCGTCCAGAAATTGCAATGTAAGGTGATTGGAACAAAAGTGGATGCTATGGATATCGTTAATTTCCGTGGCGAGGCTTTGGCTGGCGAATTGGAGAACAGACTTAAGACAGGCAAGATTGCTGCTATTCTATTCTCGAACCCCAATAACCCAAGTTGGATGTGCTTGACGGAACGTGAGTTAGAGATTATTGGGCGTTTGGCTACCAAGTATGGTACAATTGTTATCGAAGACGTCGCTTATTTCAATATGGATTTTCGTGACCCTAAACGCGGTACTCCATATGAGCCTCCTTATCAGCCTACTGTAGGTAGATATACCAATAACGTCGTGCATATGATTTCCTGCTCTAAAATGTTTGCCTATGCCGGACAACGAGGTGCAATTTTGGCGGTTAATCCTTACTTGGCTAAACGTACTTTCCCCGCATTAGCTAAACGCTATGATAATGACGGACAATTTATGCGTGTGCTCATTTATTATTCGCTTTATACCCTTTCTTCAGGCGTAACGCATTCTGTGCAGTACGCGATGGCGGCGATGTTTAAAGCGGCTTGCCAAGGACAGATTCCTTTCGTGAAAAATGCCTCTGAGTATGCTCGAAAAGCGCACATAATTAAAGAGATAATGGTGCGTAATGGCTTCCATATCGTCTATGATAAAGATGCCGATGGACAAGAGGTCGGAGACGGATTCTTCTTTACTTTTGGCTATAAGGATTGGACGGGTGAAAAGCTGCTTAACAAACTTATCTATTACGGTGTATCTGCTATCTCGCTCAGTAGTACAGGGGCTTCTCGTGAGGGATTGAGGGGCTGTGCAAGTGCAATAAGGGATGACCAATTCCCGGAATTAGAAAAAAGACTACGTAAATTCAATGAAGATTATCAGTCCGAGTGAGGCGGTGAGCCTCGTTAAAAGTGGGGATACTATTGTCGTTCAAGGCTCCACTTCTATTCCTATGACGCTCTTGAAAGCCTTGACGGAGCGTGCTTCCGAATTACGGGACGTACGGCTTATTTCCGGATTCGGGGTGCACCCTGAAGATGCACCGTATGCTAAGCGCGAATTAATGGACTCTTTCATCGCCCAGTCCATTTTTGTTCCGAATAATCTCCGTCGTGCAATGCGTGAAGGAGTGGCTGATACAATTCCCGCTTTCTTAGGGGAAGTACCTTTCCTCTTTAGGAGCGGGCAGATTCCTGTAGATGTTGCTTTCTTGCATGTCAGCGAACCGGACGAGGAAGGATTTTGCTCTTTTGGTATCTCGGCTGATATCGCGTTCTCTGCTGCAGAGTGTGCTAAAGTGCGCATCGCTCAAATGAATAAGTTCGTGCCGCATACTCAAGGACCGGCTAAAATTCATATCTCTCAACTGGACGCTATTTGTCGAGCGGATGAACCGCTTATTGAAGTGCCAACACCCGTGCCTTCGGACATCGATACTAAAATCGGCACATTTATTGCCAATGAGATACCCGATGGAGCTACTTTGCAGATTGGAGTAGGGGGGATTCCGAATGCGGTCATTAATGCTTTGCGTAATCACCAACATCTTGGACTGCATACCGAAGCTATAACGGATGGGGTATTACCGCTTATACGCAGTGGAGTAATTGATAACTCGCTCAAGAAAATAAGACCGGGGAAGAGCGTTGGTAGTCTTGTCTTAGGATCAAAGGCTCTCTATGATTATTTAGACTATAACAACGATGTCGAGTTATACGATGTCGCGTGGACCAATGATCCGCAAGTCATTCGGCAAAATCCCAGTTGTATGGCTATTAACTCGGCTGTCGAAGTCGATTTGACCGGACAAATCTGTGCGGATAGCATTGGCGATACAATCATCAGCGGAGTAGGAGGACAGCACGATTTTATGTACGGTAGTGCATTAAGTGAGGGGGGGAAATGTTTCATTGCCTTGCCTTCCTTGACTTCCAAAGGGCAATCGAAGATTGTGGCTCATCTGGCACCGGGAGCTGGAGTTGTTACAACACGATTCCAAGCACAATATATTGTTACCGAACATGGCATCGTCTATCTGCGCAACAAACCGGTTATGGAACGGGCTAAACTGCTTATCTCTATCGCCGACCCCTCGGTTCGTGAAGACTTGGAACGGGCTGCTGTTGACCGTTTTGGCATCGGCTTCCTGCGACTCCGATAACCTTTAACCCTTTAATCTTTACAAAAACGGATTATACCGCTTCTCATGTGAAATAGTGGTGGGGTAGCCGTGTCCCGGATAAACCGTCGTCTCTTCGGGTAGTTGTTTGAGACGTTCAAGTGAGTGTTGAAGAGTGGACATGTCGCCTCCCGGCAAATCGGTACGACCGATACTCTCTTGAAACAGTGTGTCCCCGGAAAACAGAACACCATCAGACTCAAAATAGAAACACACGCAATCTTCCTTGTGACCCGGGGTGTTCAGCATCCTGAATGTTAACCCGCCAACCTCAATCGGCGTCTCTTCGGCCTCATAGTTATAATTATACCCGTATTTGGGAGTATTCGGAAATGCCTGTTCTATAACGTCTAAAGCGCAAATATGGTCAAGATGTGTATGTGTGATTAATATACCTTCGAGACTAAGATTATTTTCGCGAATAAAGGACAGTACGCGCTCTTCCTCTTTTTCGCCATACATACCAGGGTCTATTATCAGACATGCTTGAGGATTTTCCGGACTTACCGGTTGCGCTGTTAACAGATATGTACACTCTCTCAGCGGATTGCAGTAAAACGTCTTTATTTCAATCATATGTTCTTATTTTTTGTGCAAAGATAATGCAAAATCATAAAATATGCAAGAAAAATCAAAAAAATATGTAAATAATTTGCACGATTAAAATTATTTAACTACCTTTGCCGCGAAATTAGAATTTGCATATGCGAAAAATATCCTTTTAGAGGATTATTCACATATTTTATTAATAACTTAAAAACAAAACAAAATGAAAAAATCAATTCTTTTTGCAGGCCTTCTTATGGTTTCTGCACTGTTTATTGGCTGTTCTAATGACGGTACCCCAACAACGTCAAAGACAAAACTATGGCCTGCTGCTGTTGTGTCTTCTAGTAGTAATACTAGGATGCAAACTATCAAATGGGGCTTTATTGATGAAAAAGGAAGTATGGTAGTTCCTGCTACTTATGACGCAGCTTATGATTTTAGTTGTGGCTTTGCGAAACTAGTCTCTTTCAATGCGGCAGGTGAACCGTCTTATTTTTTCATAAATGAAAAGCAAGAAATGCAGACGATTCCGACAAATGATGAACTAGGTAATTATTTCTATTATAATTTCTTGACCTACAAATCAGGAACTCTATATGGAATGTTTAACAACAAATTTGAAACGGCTATTCAACCCGCTTATAGGGATTTGGGAGAAATGAGTGAAAATGGTCTTGTTTGGTTTAAACAAGAAGATAAATATGGTTATCTGAATGAAAACGGCGAGCCTGCAATCCCAGTTCAATATGATGATGCTTTTAATTTTGTTGACGGAGTAGCTGTCGTAAAGATGGGAACTAACTATGGTGCAATTGATAAGGGCGGTAATCAATCTGTTAACTATCAAGCTAATCCACTTATGAGCATTGGTGAAGATCGTCTTGGTTTCCAAGATGCCCAAACAGGAAAGTTCGGAATGAGAGAAACTAAGGGTGATAAAATTATTGCTCAAGCAATGTATGATGGTTACTCTCCTTATGGATTTACAGATGAAGGATTGATTGCAGTTAAACAAGGAGAAAAATGGGGATATATTGATAAAAACCGCAAAGATGTACTCCCTGCACAGTTCTATGAGGCATCTCCTTTCTTTGGGGGTATGGCATGGATAAAACGTGCAGAAGATGCTAATTATGAAGCAATTAACTCAAAGGGTACCACTTTAATTACTTTAGCTAAAAACGAGGTTCCTATTACATTCTTCCGCGCTGGTCTGTGCTTGGTACGAGTAAATTTGGAAGCATCTGCAACTTCACCAGTTTCGGGATTTGAGTACAAATATATTGACGAAAAAGGTCATGCTGTTTATTCTTGGAAATGGGAAGGATTTGACTATTATGAAGCAGAACCTGCAGGTTATGCAACAAATATTAACATAAATAATAATACGGGTTATGATGACTATGATGATTATGATGATTATGATCAGTATAGTGGTGACAATGACGACTATTATTATGCAGCTCCTGCTAAACGTAATCCTAATAAGATGAATATACATCAACTTATGGCTCCAACTCGCTACGGTAACCGCGTTCGTAAATAATTGCAAACAACGTATTAATACAAAAAGGTCCTGCTTCGCGGCAGGACTTTTTTTATCTACTTAATTTATTATTCCCCATTTCCTTTGCCCATTTCCTTTTGCCCATTTCCTTTGCCCATTTCCTTTTGCCCATTTCGTAATTCCCTTCAGGCTATACCGTTTATGCGTAAGCCCATCTTGCGCTAAAATATAATTCTCCTTGTACCACCCGATATCCTATCCTCCGTACTCTATTCTCTGTATTCTGTATTCTGTAGTCCGTACTCTGTACTCTGTACTCTGTACTCTATACTTTATACTTTATACTTTATACTTTATACTTTATACTCTATACTTTATACTTTATACTTTATACTCTATACTCTATACTCTATACTCTATACTCTATACTCTCTATCCCAACGCTAAAAAACGACAAAATGACAAATGTTAAAATGTTCCGATTCGTGAGCCCAAAAAGTGCGGTAAGAGTACCGACGTAATGCGGTTAACATTTTTTCGAATTTTGACCGCTTCTACGCCGCTGAATTGTTACACTTGTGGAAAAACTGTTAAATCCTATAGAGGCAAATAAATGAGTTGCTTACTCTCAAACCATTCACTTGCAAAGTAACTCTGCAAATTGGTTACTTCTACTATGTTTCGGAACGGATGAATCTCTGATTGAAGATTACCGCCTTTCAGAACAATCAATCCGTTGGGCATCGCGTTCTTATGCTTATGGTGAATATTCTTCCTCACTAACTTCACCAAATCCGGCAAAGGCATTACTGCGCGAGATACAATAAAATCAAATTGTCGCTTCTCTTCCTCTGCACGTTCTTGAATGCACTCAACATTCGTCAAACCAATCTGTTTGGCTATATCTTCCGCTACGCGTATCTTCTTTCCGATAGAGTCTATCAGCGTAAATTGACACTCCGGATACATAATTGCTAACGGAATGCCCGGAAAACCGCCACCCGTTCCTACATCGAGTATGCTTGTACCAGGTTGAAACTGAATAAATTTCGCTATTCCGAGCGAGTGGAGTAGATGATGCTCTACTAAATTCTCTATATCCTTACGGGAAATAAGATTGATTTTGCTATTCCATTCTGGATATAATACCTCAAGCGCAGCAAATTGCTGCGCCTGAGTCTCTGTTAATGTAAAGTAATCGGATATCTTCATCCTTTCACCCTTTAATCTGCTATATTGGTGAATACGTTTTGTACGTCCTCGTCTTCTTCGATCTTGTCGATGAGTTTCTGAACGGACTCGCGTTGTTCTTCGGTCAGTTGTTTGGTGTCGTTCGGAATGCGCACGAATTCGCACGACTGTATCTCAAAACCATTATCCTCCAAGTATTTCTGCATACCGGAATATTGGTCGAAGTCTGAATAGATAACTATTGTGTTTTCTTCCTCATCAACATCGAGTTCTTCCACTCCGAAGTCAATTAACTCGAGTTCAAGTTCATCCAAATCAACACCATCCTTCATCGTAACGGTGAAGCAGGCTTTGCGGTCAAACAGGAACTGTAAGCAACCTTGTGTACCAAGACTTCCGCCATGTTTTGTGAAGTAGGAACGGATGTTCGCAACAGTACGCATATGGTTATCTGTCGCAGTCTCTACAAAGATAGCGATGCCGTGTGGACCATATCCTTCATAGTTAATCTCTTTATAACCTTCTGAGGACTTGTCTGTTGCTTTTTTTATGGCACGATCTATGTTCTCCTTAGGCATGTTTTCACGCTTACATTGCTGAATAAGCATACGTAAACGAGGGTTGCTGTCTGGATCTGCTCCACCTTCACGGGCGGCAATGGTTATTTCTTTTCCTAATTTCGTAAACGTGCGGGCCATATGTCCCCAACGTTTCAGTTTTGTTGCTTTTCTGTATTCAAAAGCGCGTCCCATAGTAATTTGTTTTTATTATTGTTGTACTTTATTTACGTTCAGCGAATCTGCCTTGGCGTTCATCAAACCGTTCGCTTTGGCGTTGCGGATTGAGTCTTGACGAATACTGTCTAAACGCATCTTCTCTACTTCTTGCATATGCTTCAGATAGAGGGCAGAGTCTATATGTTGCAATTCTGTCTCATATTTCACTTCCTCGAAGGTAATATCAAACTCTACGCGGCGGTTCTTTGCACGACCGGCTTTCGTCTTGTTATCTTCGATTGGACGATCCATACCATAACCCTTAGCGGATATACGCTCTTGTGGAACACCTTGTTTAACTAAGTAGTTCATTACGCTGTTTGCACGAGCATCACTAAGCTTCATGTTATAGTCTGCTTTACCTACATTATCGGTGTGACCTTGTACTTCGATAATGAAGTTCGTATTCTCAATGAACTGAGCTGCAATTTGGTTCAGCAGCGGGAAGGATACTGGCTTAATTATTGCCTTGCCGGTCTCGAATTGAATACCTTGCATTGCTTTCTTAAGCAAGTTGCGGATTTCTTTCTTCACTTCAGGACAACCCTTGTTATAGGAGAGACCCGGTACAGTCGGGCACTCATCTTTCCAGTCTGGAACGCCATCCTTATCGGTGTCAAGTTCACAACCTATTGAATCAACAAATCCGCGAGCCTCTATTGGCGTGTTCGGACATTGTTCTTTCCAATCTGGTACACTATCGCCATCACTGTCAAGTTCACAACCGTTTTCATCAACATAGCCACGAGCTGCCAACGGCGTACCTGGACATTTGTCTAAATAGTCATATACACCATCGCTGTCGGTGTCAAGCGGACAACCTTGTTCATTGATAAAGCCGTAAGCTTCTGCAGGGGTGTTAGGACATTGATCAAGGTAATCAGGTACACCGTCACCATCTGTATCAAGTGTACAACCGTGCTCATCAACATAGCCACGCGCTTCTGCTACCGTTCCCGGACACAAATCAAGATAGTCATATACACCATCACTATCCGTATCTAAAGGACAACCTAAGGTGTCAACCAAACCATATGCGGCTGATGGAGTACCCGGACATAAGTCAATGTAGTCTGGAACACCGTCACCATCACTGTCAAGCGGGCAACCAAGTTTATCAACCTTAACATTGCTTGGAGTATTCTCACATACATCTAAACGGTCAAAGATTCCGTCTTTATCGGAGTCTTTATCTTTCTTGTTCGTACCCCATACAATACTGAAGCCCAATGCAAGGTTTACGCCTTTGGATTTATATGGAATAGGAATATTCTTGTCATAATATGCGTAGGTCGTTGGAATATAGTCCATCGCAAGTGTCATGTTAACGCCGTCATATGGCATAAAACTAAGACCTGCACCGATATTACTAAACTTACCGTTATTGACAAGAGAGTAGGATACTGCAAGGTTGAACCAGTTGCACGGACGAACAGCGGCGCCTATGGTCAACTCTTCATACAGACGGTTGTTGTAAAGCGTCGTCTTGCTGAATACACCTACACCTAATATATTATTAAAGAAGTTGGCATCTACTCCAACATTTAAATGCATATTAACCATGCGGGCAAAACCGTCTTTCCCGTCTTCGGAATGCATAGCTTTACCAAAATTCATCAACGATGTCTTCGTGTCACTCCACAAACTATCTACGCTGAATTTGCCATCTACAACATATGTGTCATACTTAAATTCTCCAACACCTACGAATGATGTATCAATAGCGGTCTTGTAAGTCTTACCTCTGTTCCAATAGATAAATCCGAGGTCATTCAATGCAAACGAGATTTGTACCTGATCAATCGGCTTATAAGAAGCACCAATGTCGAATGCTGCACCATAACCGGATGGAGTGATGTAGTCTACAATCTTCATACCACTTGTAGCCTCGTTGAAGTTTATTGATTCAAACTCATTCCAACCAACACGTTGAGGAATAGCTTTTTGTAGAGGCATAGCAATGTCCATACGACCGCTTCCATATACCTTCCATTCTTCAATGGATGCATCTACATTGATGTCTGAATTATTCATGCCGGCATAAGCTTGACCCAGTAAGAATTTAACTTTTCCACCGACTAACCAATGCTCGTTAATCTTGTACGAATAACCTCCGCTAATCTCTGTGTAGGCCATAACGTGAACACCAAGTTGGGACAGATTGAAACTGTTTACGCCTTCCAAATTGTTCATTCCTCCTTGTAAAGCAAAGCGGAACAAGTCACGTGGCAGGGAAAAACCACCGTCTATACGCTCCATAATGTTAATGTTGACATAACCGTTCTCTTTGTGACGGAAACCGAAACCGAGTATGTTAAATGTTACTTGCGTATTGAGAAGTGTCGCTTTACGGAATGCCTTGTACAACGCATTTCTGTCTCCGCCTTCAGGATGCAGGGCTGTAATGGTCTTGCCATTATAGTTATAGATAGCGTCGCTCATAGTCAGCGAGTTGTTTCCTGCCCATAAACTGGTATAACCGAGCGGTGAAAAATTGACATAACCGTTGCTTACCGGTTGGAAAGCAGGGTTAACAAGATGCCGCATCGGAGCATTCTCTAAGAAGAATAATGTGTTTACTTCTTGCGCTGAACCTATAGAGGCTAAGCTTAGGAGAACAATTACTAATGTATTACGAAGTTTTTTCATTTCTGTGTCCTCCTATTATTTTTTGTTATCCTTCTTGTTAAAATCAAATATAGCATCAACATTAGTCGTGATACCGATATTCATCTTCAGTTTATCTTCAGAAGTGAGCTTGATTAAGAAGTTCGGATCGGCTTTGTATTCGTCTTTCAGATCTTTACCGTCTAACTCAACAAAGTATCGAATATGCTTGATCTTGGTCAAAGTATCAAAATGCTTCTTTTCTACATCCAATGTGTATATGGATTCACCGGGCTCAGAGATAGAAGAAGTTCCTTGTGAGAATGTGTATTGTGGAGCGTTGATATATAAGGTGTCAACTGGAGATACACTCAACGGTTTGGAAGGATTCTTCGGATCCATAATGACATTCATGTTTTCGTCGTAGAAACGAACAGTTCCGCGAATTGAAAGTGGGATGCGGTTCTCAACATGTAACACCACTTTGACATTACTCGTCTTAATCGTATCAATCACATCAACATCCGCCACAAGGGAGTCGAGTGAGTACTTCGCTATATTGACATCTTTTGTGGTGTCAACAAAGTTGGCTTCTACACCCTCATTAAAGGAGAAGGGAGCCCATAGGTCTGCTTCTACTTTGATACGTGTATCAGGAAGGATACGAATTTGCGGAGTCTGAACTGAATCAAAATCAATAAAGAACTTATAACCTAATACATCAGGACGAATAACAAACATCTTGTCGATTTGTCCGCGATAAGTGTCTTTGTCAAAGAGTACTTTATTATGTATGCTGTCGCCGATAGTGCTTGTCAGAGGCAGAAACTGACCGGGACGGAAGAAACTTTCATAACGCTTTATTTCAGTACGCTCAGGATTAAAGTAGGCAAAAATAGAGTCGTTCTTCTCCACGTTCTTCGCATAAATATATTGACCATGCACATTCATGATACCAGTAATCGTGTGGCCAATCATCACATTAACTTTCGGGTCATGGAAAGGTAAGGTCGCTTTCTTGAAAGATTTCCACGTACTCCACTCATCCTCAAGTACAATTGAACTCGCGTCACGCATATCAGCAGATGGACGGAAGAAGCCCCAAATAGCCTCGTAATCAACGAACTTAACTTTCAATCTGTAGTCGTAAGTCGCGTCAGACGGAACAACTACACCTGCTCCCGTAGGAACGGTGAATGTAAAGTTAAGCGTCAGTTTACACGAGTCCTTGACATTGGTTTTGTAGTCATACCAACCACCAGGGTTATGGCTCTTCATCATATCGAGGACAAAGCGGTCAACGGTAATTGGCACATCCTTATCGTATTGGAACTCTCCGGCTCCACAGATCCCAATTGTTTTGCCAGCCGGACGGTGGAACTCAGGACCTAAGTCCATTGTTACTGAATTAACCCATTCTTGCCGAAGCGGGAGATTTGTTTGTCCTACGTTACTGGTAAACACGGCGTTAATGATAGAAGCACTATCCAGCCGCTCATCGTTGACATCTTTGTTGATGTCTTTGAGCTTTACCCAGAACTCGAAGTTGAGCGTGATAGGTGTTCCCTCGACGGCAATTTTTCCAACCGGGTCTAAATAACCCTTTTCTTTAAGTTTGTCGTACACATTAAAGTGCTTAGGACCATAGTCTGTGATTTTAGACGCGAGATCCACATCGTGGAATCGACGACTGATGTCAAATGTGTCACGATAGTAAAGCAACTTGTCGTCACCTACATAAATGCCTTTTACTTGACCGTTGCCGAGAAAGTCGCCGATTGTAGCGGACATACTACCCATAGGAATGGCAAAACCCATTCCTAACTCGGCTTTCGTGTCAATTTCTTGCAGATCGATATCTGCTTTACAGCCGCTCATTAATCCTATTAACAATAGGGTTAGAGCACCGAGAAAGTAATGTTTATTCATATATTTATATCATTATTTCCACAAAACGCTGCAAAGGTACAACATTTTTTGCAAGTACGCAAATAAAAAAGTGCTTTTTTTATTTAATTATGGTCGAATGATGTAAATTTGTTCTGTCGCGCGGGTTAGTGCCGTATAATACCACCGTATATAATCACGGCGTTCTTCATCGGTGGGCACTACATTAGGATTCGGAGTGCCAGGGTCTATGAACACATTTTTCCATTGACCGCCTTGAGCCTTGTGACATGTTACTGCATAAGCAAAACGCACTTGTAATGCATTATAGTATTCGTTCTCGCGAATGACTTTGGCTAAATCCTTCTTATTCGTTATCTCTGGATAATCTTCCGCAATCTTGGTATAAAGTTCACGTTGTAAAGCATAACTCTTATCCGGTGAATCCGTGAATAACGTGTCTATCCACAAAACTGCATCTATCTCGTAATCGTAATCTACCATTCGTAAGGATGCATCTGCAAAATGAAATCCATATAGCTCGCGTTCGTTCCGCAAACGGCTGATTTCCATTATATCACCATTGGCCAAAAAGGGTAGGTTGTCATACTCTTTAGTCCAGTAGTAATTGTTTTTGCTCACCATAAGGCGGTCGCCGTTGCTAATCCGGTCTTCCTTCCAGAATACGCGGGCTCGTACCCCTTGGTTATAGAGATTTGTGCGCTTATTGCTGCGGGTGAGAATAATCGTATCTTCATCGCCTACTTCGCGATAACTCTTCTCCAACACCTCTTGTACATCTGTACCATGTATCTCTCTTATATCGTCGTCTTGTTCAATTTGTACGGTGTAATCAGTACTTTTTAGCTGATTGCGTAACTTGGTGGCGTTGCGTAAAATACCGCTGTCTAATGCTTGACGAACTACTTGTATCAAACTGTAACTGCTGACATTTAATCCGTATCCGGCAAGAAAATCAGGTTCTAATGCCATGCTTTCGCTCGTACCTACTGGGGGTAATTGAGCATCATCTCCTAATAGTAACAGCGAACAACCTTTGTCGTTATATACATATCGCACCAAATCGTTGAGCAGACTTCCGGAACCAAAACTGCTGTTGTCGTGTTGATAAGGAATCATACTCGCCTCATCTACTATGAACAATGTGTTCGTGTTGCGATTGTCAGCAAGAGAAAAAGTCTCTTGTACTGCCGAATCCTGACGATATATCCATTTGTGAATAGTAAAGGCGGGATAACCTGAATAGCGAGATAGAACTTTTGCCGCGCGACCGGTAGGAGCTAACAGAACTGAATTAATCTTCAATTTCTCTAAAGCGCGCACCAAAGCACTTACAACACTCGTCTTACCTGTTCCCGCATAACCCTTCAGCACAAAGCATTTACGGGGATCCGGGCTGATGAGAAACTGACCTAACCGGTTGAAGAGTTCTTCTTTCTCCTCGTTGGGCTCAAATGGTAGTTCGCTTTTGATGCTTGATATGATGAATTTATTCAGCAAAATATAAAAATATAATTTTTTTTGGTCAAAAACTTGTGGGTTCAAAATATTTGTAGTAATTTTGCACGCTTTTTCTTCTGGACGGGCATCTTGAGTCCCCTGAAGATAATTTCATGAGTTTAGGTAGGTGCTATACGACCAGCTCCCTCTAAATTCCCCCAGGTCTTGACCGAAGCAAGGGTAGGAGGTTGTAGCGGTGCGATGTAGTGAGCCTACCTTTTTTAATGCCTTCTTCCAAGTATGTCATAGGTTTTTCCTTCTCTTAATATCCATATTGCACCATCGTGTATAATCTTGCGTGCAGGGACTCTTGGAGTGGATACAGAAGGATTGGATGTCGCTATCTGGTAGGCTTTCATCGCATCAGGAATACCATAACCGAAATCACCGTTGGGATTGGAATAGTGGTCGGATGACTGAATAATAAGTTCGCGGAGTTGATGATTGGTCAAATTCGGTACTGAGGACCATAAACTCGCTGACATTCCGCATAATAAAGGGGTCGCAAAACTCGTACCGTTGCCTTGAACCATCGAAATACCGTCTTCATCGATATACCATGCTTTTTGCCCTAAAGCACAGACATCTGGCTTGATACGGCCGTCGGAACTCGGACCGCGGGACGAAAATGCCACTACGGCATGCGAATAATCAACTGCACCAACTGCGAGAATACTGTCAGCGTCTGCTGGAACACTTATGTAATGCCAAGGATTTTGACCGTCATTACCTGCTGCCATACATACTAACATCCCTTTTCTTGAGGCAATTGTTGCTGCACGCGATGCGCGTGTATTCTTACCGTTTAGATCTTTGTACGTTAAATCCCAATTATGATTGTCGAATGTGCTATAACCTAACGATGCCGAGAATATATGTACACCCAGACTATCTGCTGTTTCCAGGGCTACAACTAAATTATCCAGCTCTTTGGGACTCTCTGTGTCGTATTCTTCCGAACGCATCAAGTAATAATGCGCATTGACAGCTGCACCATGATAATGCATCGTATTGCCGGCTATAAAAGATAGCACATACGCACCATGTGTGCCGGTGGAACCGAAGAAATCGTACGAATCATCGGTGAAATCGTAGTGCCCTAAGAAATGCTCGCTGTCAACCCACGGAATATCATCATCATTCATAAACCCGACATCGCATATTGCTATCCGTATGCCTTGACCCTCATAACCTAATTCATGTAGCGGTCTTAGATTATATACCTCTAATTGTTCTTCGTTCGTATAGGCTGTTGCTTCTTCTCTTTCTAACGCAATCTTGCGGCGGGATATAGTGGAGGCTTGGGTGTGGTCGCGTGTCATGATGGCGGAACGTACAAAAGGCAGGTCGCGAATAGTTTGTATCGTTATGCTGTCATCTGTTTCGATTGTCGCACCATTAAACCAGCGGGAACAATGGTGAATGCGAGCACCTAAAGAACGGACTTGCGCTAAATATTTACCGGATACGGCATAATCTAACGAATCAATCGCAATCCCGTTAGCCTCGCGCATCTCCATAGCTGCAGCAGACAGGGAGGAAGTGCTGCTGCCGGATTTGTCTGTAAATGAAACAAAATAAATATTGAGCAGAATAAGCAGTAACTTCATAAACGACGTCGTTTAAGCAATACTACGTTTTCAACATGTTGTGTCTGGGGGAACATATCCACAGGTTGAACTGCGGATATTTCATAGTCATTATCCATTAACGCCAAATCTCTTGCCTGCGTAGCGGGATTACAACTCACATACACAATTCGTTCCGGGGCTGCGTGGAGAATCGTATTGACCACATCTTCATGCATACCGGCTCTGGGGGGATCGGTAATAATAACATCCGGCCTGCCCTGTTGGGCGATGAAATCGGGAGTAAGTATATCTTTCATGTCGCCGGCAAAGAACGACGTGTTGTCCAATCCGTTGAGTTGGGCATTGATACGCGCATCCGCCACAGCATCTTCGACATATTCAATTCCAACTACTTTGCTCGCATTGCGTGCTACAAAATTGGCGATGGTGCCGGTTCCTGTATATAGGTCATAGATAAGAGGTCGCTCTTTACTGTCTTCTAACGCAAAACGACGGGCTACTTTATATAGCTCGTAAGCTTGGTCTGTATTCGTCTGATAGAAGGATTTGGGACCTACTTTGAACTGCAAATCTTCCATCATCTCTATAATGTAATCCTGACCGTAATAGGTCTTGACCGGTAAATCGCCAATCGTGTCGTTCATTTTCTCGTTGACGCAATACATCAGACTGATTATTTCCGGGAATCGCTTATGGAGCATATCCATCAGGCCTTCAATAGGCGTCTTGGGGTCGGCTATAACGATAACAACCATCAACTCTCCAAGATGATTATTCCGTAGCATCATATTCCGTAGTTGACCCTCATGACTGCGCTCGTTGTAGAAAGTGAGACCATGACTTATCGCATATTCACGAACTGCATTGCGTATCTCGTTTTGAATGGTAGGCATCAGATGACACTCGTCAATCTGAAGAACTTTGTCGAAACAATTCGGAATATGAAAACCGAGCGCGGGCTCGCGAAGTGCCTCATCCTCCGGATTTGCCTTCAATTCGACCATCTCTTCGGTCGTCAGCCATTTGTGATTGGCAAATGTGAACTCCAATTTATTACGGTATTCGTATATCTTGGAACTGCCGAGTATCGGTGAAATCGCAGGTAATTGTAATTTGCCGATGCGGGTCAGGTTATCGGTTATCTGTTGTTGCTTCCAGCGTAACTGTTCTTCGTAGGGGAGAATCTGCCACTTGCAGCCGCCGCATATGCCGTAGTGCTTGCAAACAGGTGCACAGCGTTGGGCGGAGGGATGGATGAGGCGGAGCACTCGGGCTTCCATAAACGAGTGTTTCTTCTTCGTCACTTGTAGATCTACAATGTCACCAGGTACGCAGTAAGGAACAAACACAACCATATTCGTGATTTGTAAGGACTCGTCTGTTATCTTGGCAAAGGCCTTGCCTTCTGCGGCTACACCGGTTATTTCTATCTCGCGTAATATAGGTAGATTCTTCTTTTTCATATTATTGTAATAAAGCATGAATAGAGTGTTTGTAGATACTCTCAAAATCTTCAAAACTCTCTAATGGAACACTCCATATAATGCTGTTATTGGTTTGTATGCAGGCGGGGACACCGCTATCTGCATAGCGGGCCATTACTTTTTGGCGCACTTTGGAGACTTGACCTGTTGCGTTCTCTGCGCAGATATATTTCCCGTTGGGACGAACAGCATAACGATAGTTCGTGTCGTTTAGACGAACTACACCCGTGCGGCTGCTGCGGGGAATAGTGCCTAACAACGAACCGCTGACAAGCATCTTGCCTTGCCATTGGCTTAAGGCTGGAAGGGTAGTGGTGGTGTCTTTTCCGTATATCACGTCCACAACATCCCAACGGCTGTCTATCGTATCAATAGCTTCGCTGTTCACGCTCACAAAACTATAGCCTAACGATTGAAGAGCACGACCGTGAAGTACCGCATAATCACGCGTATTGCCTACTTGACGGGTGCCTGTTTGGTCTCGGTAACTCATTCCCCAACCGCAGTCGTCATCACTGATCCAGTCCAGAGCGCGATTATATTCCCACTGGTCACCGATATAGATACCGTCTTCGCCATCCGGAATGCTGTACGAACCGGCTACTATACCGGCGTTAAGACTGTCTGACCACCATTGGGGACCATCTGTCAGGTTGAAGGCGTTGATAATGAGAACGGAAGGTTTGTCTTGCTTGCCCGTATATGCACTTAATACCTCACTTGGACCACTCGTACCGCCGTCATTTCCTGCTACTACGCGGACATCGTAGCGCACGCCTTGTTTCTTTGGTAAATCATATTGTGCTTTGGTGGTCTTTTCTGCGATACGCCACGGACCGTCATTCTCACGCAACTCAACAATATAGTACGACGGCGAGGCACTTGGTTCCAATGGGTCGTAGGTCGCTTGCCATGTCACCCGCATCGCCGGTGAAATAGACATCTTTTGTACGGCGAGAGGTGCTACTACAAATTCAGTACCAGCTTGGGCATGTATCCATCTCCCGATACCTTTGTATATCGCGCGGGCCACATCGTGACGGAAGCGGGGCTGCAAACCGTAACGGATATCTGCAAACTGCTTGTGACTGAGTATCTCTAATAAGCAGGAAGGAACTTGTGTATAGCGCGCTTCTGCATAACCGGCGTTCTGTAACTCGCGACGCTTCCAGTCGGGATTATATTGGGCGCGGATATCCTCTACTACTTGAGTCTGGATATAATCGGCTAAATCACGATTTAATATGCGACTTTGACCGGTCGGAAAGGTGCGTTGCTTGTAATAGTCTGTTTGAGAATATATCGCAAGTGTGCCAATCGTCTGACTGTCACCCGGTTGTGAGTAACCGTCTGTGTGCAGAGCTATGGACATTGTTAGCGGTACACCGCTGTCCTTTAACCAGTTCACCCATAGTCCGCGACAGCGCAAATCATCTAAGTAATCATTGCGCACACTGTCTTTCAGAGGATTATTCTTATCTGTCACAGGATTCCAGATTGAGTCGGGAACACCGGTATATTCGAGCCAGTAACGGGCGGCTTCTGCCCATCTCGGATAACCGCTCGGACCAATCTCACTCGCTTTCTCGTCTTTGCCGTAACGAGCACGGGGCCATAAAACGGTCGCTCCGGCACGCTCTAACATCTGACTCACTTGCTCTGCATAAGAGGTCGAGTATAAGTCTTCTACTGTCGTCCACATCGTCGCACGCTGCAACTTCCAACGTGCTTCGTCGCGGTTGTAATAGATGCCGTGACTTGGCCACAGTGCGATATATTGACCGTTTAGACTGCAACCTAATTCTTTGCGGTTGGGAATAGGGTAATGCTGTTCTGCGCTACGAGGCTTGAAACGCTCCGTAACAAGTTCATTAAGCTCAAAACCGTCCGAATAAATGGTTACTTGAGCATTTGAACCACCTGTCACCCAACGACTTACTTTTAAACGTAGCGATGCTATTTCTTCTTCGCTTAACGATAAGCCGGCAAGTGTCTTGTTCGTGTACAGCCATATCTGATTCTCGCGCGTCTTTAGTTGGGTCACCTTGACGCGAGGAATACAACCTAACTTAAAACCGGCCCAATTATCCAAAGAATCTGACAAAGCGTGCAGATCCACTGCGTGGATGCTGACAGATAGCAACAGTAATATACCGATGAATCCGATCCTTTTTGCCATGAATCTTCACTTAATCCTCTACTTGACCTGTTACGGTATAGGTCTTGCCGTTGTGCTTTATCACCAGACGACCATCTTTAATCTGCTTCTAGTCGATGCCTTTGCTATCGCTTACTTGATTGATGGATTGCGGAAGGAGTGTCGTGAAATTCTTGCTCCTTTGATGAACTATTTCGTCGGCTGAATTCTTGAATACAACTTCTGCTGTATATTTAGTCTTGGGCTCTAAACCTTCTACTGTGTATTTCCAACCTTTGTAAACTGCGGTCGCACTCGTTGGCGCACTGTGCAAACCGTCTTTGCTCGGGGCCATACTTGCGGAAGGAACATAAGCTCCATTCTCATCAAAAGCGCAACTCGTTACAATATCATCTTCCTGCTTGATGGTGATTTGAACAAGGACAACATCCTCTATTATCGGCCAACTTACATTGGCATAATAGTCGCCCGCTTTAACGAATATTTCGGTTTCGCTCACTATTGCTATACTCTCTGCTGTTATAGCATATATCTGGTCCTTGTAGTCACTCCATTTGGCTGCTGATTTATAGGTCTCTACACTTTCGGATGGAACATATATCTTGCCCTCAAACTCGAAACTTTCAAAGATCTTGAAGCCGCCTTCAATCATCGGAGGAGTCGTTGCTTTGCATACAAAGGTCGTAAGAGCTGAACACTCGTCAAAGGCTTTCTCTCCTATTGTTTTGAGGGATTTCGGAAGTTCTATGCTCTCTAATCGTTTACATCTTAAGACCCCCCATTTATCTATCTTTTCAACGCTATTGCCAACTGTCACAGATTTTATCTTTGAATCTGCATCAACAAAAAATGCAGAGTTATCAATCGTTTTTACCGTATTTGGAACATTGACATGACCGCTTACCTTTTGCGCGACTGCGCTTAATACCGTTTTCGTATCATCCTCATATACATAATTCCCTTCGACATAACCGTTCATTGTCTTTGCTCCCCTTTGACCGAGGCTACCTTTGTATATAACGTTAGGAACTTGGTTAAAACCATAATCTCCTATAGTACTAACCGTGGAAGGAACTTCTAATGAAATCATGTTGGTACAGAAAGAGAAGGCATAGGTTCCAATCGTTTTTACGGACTCCGGTAACTTCAGAGAATCTAAATTTATGCAATATTGAAATGCATGTTCACCTATCGTCGTTACGGTTTCGGGAATGTCTAATGGGCTCGTCGCTAAATAGGAACAAGCTAAAAGCTCCGTCTTAGTATCGTCTTTATATACCAGATAGCCATCTACATAACCATTCATACTTCTTGCTCCCCAAGGAGCTTCAACGTTGGAACCGGAGTAAATAATGTTACTGACTCTTCTAAATGCATCTGATTGAATAGCAGTCACAGTTGTCGGTACTTCTAAGTTTAACAAACTGAAGCAGCAATTAAATGCATAACTCTTAATCTCAACAACACTTTCTGGAATGTTTATGCTAATTAAACGGTGACAAACAGAAAACGCACGTTCACCAATCGATACTATGGAATTCGGTAACTTTACTTCTTTCAGCGTCTTGCAATAAAAGAATGCGTAGTCACCGATAGCAGTAACGGTGTAAACATTTGATTGGCCGGACGGTGAAACGTAGGTCACTTTCTCGGGAATGATAACTCGGTTCGTGTACTCTTCATCAAATGACCTCGGTTCATCGCCACGGTAAGTTACTGTCGCTGTTAAGGTAGCTTCGTCAAAATCATACCAAATACCGCCGGTGCGTGTGTTGGACGCAGATAACGTACTGGCACTCATAAGTGCAATCGCAACAAATAAAAAAACTTTTTTCATATTATTAAAACTTTAACATTTAACCATCACCCTTTCACCTCTCACCTTTTACCTCTCACCATCGCCCCTTCACCTCTCACCATCACCCTTTCACCTCTCACCCATCACCATCACCCTTTTACTTCTCACCCTTCACCTTCACCATCACCCTTTCACCTCTCACCCTTCACCTTCACCATCACCCTTTCACCTCTCACCCTTCACCAT
>ODAI013172396.1_pt1 | contig 22572 bp, 23 predicted proteins | sample 1539321 | NCBI WGS metagenome assembly ODAI01 (sample SAMN02144231, study PRJEB22623) | gut metagenome | biome: sheep rumen | host: Ovis aries | place: New Zealand | reverse complement strand
ATGAGTAACATTCCTTTCTTCATGTCGCCGCCGTACCAAGTGTTCATGATTACCTGCTCGCGGCTTGTGGTGTTGAATGCAACACAGGTTTCGGAGTTGAGGCCGAGTTCCTTGAAGTTCTCAACCTTAGCCTTGGAAGCGTTGTAGATGACGAAGTTGGGCTCGAAGTTCTTGAGTTCTTCCTCGGTGGGCTGGATGAACATGTTCTTAACGAAGTGAGCCTGCCAAGCTACCTCGAGTACGAAACGTACAGCGAGCCTTGTAGCCTCGTTGGCGCCACAGAATGCGTCCACAACGTAGAGTTGCTTGTTGGAAAGTTCCTTAACGGCGATGTCCTTTACTTTCGCCCAAACTTCCTCGCTCATTGGGTGGTTGTCGTTCTTGTAGCCTTCGGTGGTCCACCATACGTTGTTGTGGCTCTGAGCATCGTCCACGATGTACTTGTCCTTAGGCGAACGGCCGGTGAAAATGCCGGTCATTACGTTTACCGCGCCGAGTTCGGTCTCCTGGCCTTTCTCGTAGCCAGTGAGGGCGGGGTTGATTTCAGCCTTGTAGAGCTCCTCGTAGGAGGGGTTGTGAGCAATCACGGTAGAACCTGTGATGCCATACTTTGTCAAATCTAATTTGCTCATTATGTTATTAATTATTTTATTGTGAATTTTTTATCCATTTTGTGCAACGCAAATTTACTTCAAAAAAATTAATTGGGCAATTTTTTCGACGTTTTTAATGTTAATTTTCTTTAATATTAGAATGTGAATATGCTACCCTTGCGCCAACTGCCTACCGCCCTGTCCCATACGGTCTTAAATTCGGTGCTGCGACGGAGTACATATTTTTCGCCGGAGAGTTTGGTGCGGGTGCGGCGGAATACAAACTTCACCTTCTGTCCGCTCTTGGTGTCGTAATAGCTCCATACCTCCGATGTGCTTGTGATTGCCAGCATCTTGGGCGGTCCCAATACTATGTACACCATGCCACGGTCGGTGAGCATGCCCTTGCGGTAGTCGGTGAAGAGTATGTTGCTGATGATGGCGCGTGTGTAATAGACCTTTATAAGTTCCTTGCCCTTGCGTATGTCGTGGGTGCAGGAGTACCAGAAATCATCTACTGCGAGTTTTTTTGCGGTGGCGCTGCGGAGGTTGGCGTATTCTTCGGGCGTGGTGAGATAGGCGAGGGGCAACATCATCTCCTCAGGCGTGTCGATGTTTGGGAAGTCGCCGTCGAAGCATGGCAGGACGTAATTCCTGTTGTAATTGGTGTCGGCTGTCGATGCGTAGAGCTGCACCGTGTCGCCGCGCAGGATGTAGCTTGCGTTTTTTTCGGTTGTATTATAAAAAAGTGTGGTGTCCTCCACTGCCGGGTCGCTCGAATACGGTGAGAGTGGTATTGTGAGCTCGTGAGGCTTGCTGCCTGACATAAGCGTCGGGTGCTTGGAGGTGCAGAGGTAGTCCACGCGCACGGCGTCGCCTTTTTTGATATAGTGTTCGGCGAGTGGCTGCATGTTTTTTATCTGAGTAAACATGTAATTGTCTTCGCTGAATGGGTCTGTCTTGTCGATTTCTGTGAAATGTATGCTCATCTTGCCGCGCAGGAGGTCGGTTACTGTGGTCTGGATTACAAATTTTTTGAGTTCCTGCGGCTTCAATTTCAATTTGATGGCGTATGTCTTGGGCGACGCTTCCTTGGTGAAATTGACGGTGCGCGTACAGCTGTCGATAAGGGCTGTCTTTTCGTAACTTTCCATCACCTTGTAGAAAATCTTAATCATGGCGGTGTTGCTCTTTTGGGCGTTTGCTTTGGAAAACAACAGCTCGCCGTCGTTGATGATGACGTAAAGCTCGATGTCCTCGAGGTTGTGCTTTTTGGCAAACACCTTGGGGTGAATCGTCGTGCTGTACGGGTTGTACATGAGGGCGAGTTGCTGAGAGCCGTTGCTGATGACGGAGCCATGACCGTCGTTGTCGTTGTCCGATTTGGAACGGCCTACGAGCGCGCAGCCCGTCCACAATGCTATTGCCGCCAATATTGCGGCGTATTTGAGTATCTTGTTCATTGCAAATGATTGATTGCTTATTTTCGGTGCGAAGTTATAAAAAATCTTGCCAATCGACAATAAAAAAAGCGCGGCAACGTAAAAATTACGCCCCCGCGCCAAAATTAACCAACCTAACCTAACTATTTAACTTTACGCTTAATTCTATTTCAATTCTTGTGCCGATTTTCAACAAAAATATATATTTTTGCAAAAAAATTGTAGAGACGCAATATTTTGCGTCTATCAATATATGTAGAGACGCAATATTTTGCGTCTCTACAAACAAAAACCGTAACAATTATGAACCTAATGCTACACGCATGTTGTGCGCCGTGCAGTGCGCCGATTTTGGAATCGCTTGGCAATCAAGGTATCAAGCCAACGATTTTTTATTATAATCCCAACATCTACCCGCTTGACGAGTATCAAAAGCGGCGCGACGAGATTGTAAAGTATGCCGCCAAACTCGACATCGATTTGATAGAGGGCGATTACAACCACGACGAATGGCTCGCCGCCGTACAAGGGTACGAGAATGAGCCGGAACGTGGCAGCCGTTGCCTCTTGTGTTTCAAGATGCGACTGAAAGCCACCGCCGAAGCCGCCGCCAAGATTGGTTGCGATACTATTGCAAGCTCTCTATCCTCGTCGCGTTGGAAAAGTCTTGCGCAGATAGACGAGGCGGGCGAATATGCCGTCGGCTCTATAAATAATAAGGTGTCGTATTGGGCAAAAAACTGGCGCAAGGGCGGCTTGCAGCAGCGCAGAAACGAACTGTTGAAGGAGAATGGTTTTTATAATCAATTGTATTGCGGATGCGAGTATTCTATGCCTTGCCAATCATCCCCATCGCAAACCTCACCTTCTTCTCCATTGGCAGTTGACCGTCGATCCAATTGATGTGTACGCCCATGCGCTCCATGCGGCGGTACCAGGTCATTTGGCGTTTGGCAAATTGGCAGATTGCGATGTATAGTTGCTCCTTCATCTCGTCGTAATTCATCTTGCCGATGGCGTAGAGGGTTACGTATTTGTATTCGAGACCGTAATATATAAGGTCGTCGGGGTTGACGCCCGATGCGATGAGGGAGCGCATTTCGTCCACCATGCCGTTGTCGAGACGTTCTTCGAGGCGGATGCGGATTTTTTCGCGCTCGATGGGGCGCGGATTTTTTACACCAAATATAAGAGGTTCTATTTTGGGGTAGGAGGGTACTACTTTGGGATTCTCCTTGATGAAAGTTTCGATTTCGATGCCACGGATGGCGCGTTTTTTAGTGTCGGTGTCGGTGGTGTTGTGGAGGGTTTTCATTGAAGCGAGCATTTCCTTGAGTTCCTCCAATGAATAATGTTCGAGCCGGGCGCGGAGTTCGGGGTTGGCGGGTACGTCTATTAGTTGATAATTCCTGATGACCGCCTCAATATAAAGACCCGTGCCGCCGCACATTATAGGAGTACGTCCGGCGGCGCGAATCTGATTATAAACATCAAAAAAATCTCGTTGATACCTGAATACATTGTATTTTTCGCCGGCATTGAGGATGTCGATGAGATGGCATTTTACAGGTGTGCCATCTACAATGTAGTCGTCAACATCCTTGCCAGATCCGATGTCCATGCCACGATATACCTGGCGCGAATCGGCACTGATGACATCCGTGCCGAGTGCGTGGGCGAGGTGCGCGGCAAAAGATGTCTTGCCGCCTGCCGTGGGTCCAAGTATCGTAATTAGATTCATATTGGGTATGTAGGGACGTCGCGTGCGGCGTCCCTATTGGGTTAATCAATAATTTTTTCCAATGATGCGTTATACACGTGCATTGCCTTTTGCGACATGCCCATCGACGAGAATCCGCCGTCGTTGTAGAGGTTTTGCATAGTGATTTTCTTGGTGAGGTCGGAGAAGAGCGTCACGCAGTAATTGGCGCAATCTTCGGCGGTGGCGTTGCCGAGGGGCGACATACGGTCAGAATAGTCCATCAAATTGTCGATGCCCTTGACGCCCGAACCAGCCGTGGTCATTGTGGGCGACTGCGAAATGGTATTTACGCGCACCTTCTTGTCGCGTCCGTAGATGTAGCCAAAGCTGCGGGCGATGGATTCCAAGAGTGCCTTCGCGTCTGCCATGTCGTTGTAACGGTAAAAAGTTCTCTGACCAGCTACGTAGCTCAATGCAACTACCGAACCCCATTCCTTGATGGCGTCGAGTTTGTAGGCGGTCTGCAACATCTTGTGGAACGAGAACGCCGAAATGTCCATTGTCTTGGTGTAGAAATTGTAATCTACATCGTCGTAGCTGCGGTTTTTCCTGACGTTGAGCGACATGCCGATAGCGTGGAGCACAAAGTCGATCTGACCGCCAAATTTTTCCATTGCGCGGGTGAATACAGCCTTCAAGTCGTCGAGGTTGGTGGCGTCGGCTTCCACGATTTCGGAGCCGGTTTTTTCTGCCAATTGTTTCAACGTGCCAAACCTCAATGCCGCCGGAGTGTTGCTGAGAATGAACTCTGCGCCCTCTTCGTGGCAGCGTTCTGCTATGTGCCAGGCGATGGATTTTTCGTCCAACGCACCGAAAATGATTCCTTTTTTACCTTTAAGAAGATTATACATGATTTCTTTTTTTGTAATTTGGGCGCAAAATTAATTATTTTACTTTGCTTTAATGTAGGTTTGACGTTATCTTTTTTTTAACTTTGCAGCGCAAAACGGAGGAACGCCTTGTGGCGTTCGATTTTTTTGAACGAAAATTAAAACGAATTATAGCGAATTAAAACGAATTACTTTATCTAAGTAGTTTTAATTCATTTAAATTCGTTTAAATTTATGTTTAAAAACAGTCGCCGTAAGGCGGCTGCACGATAATTAATGTTGCAAGATGAAATTAGAGTTGTTTATGGCGTCGCGGCTTGTGCGCGGCAAGGATAATAATAAAGGTGTGGCGTCGTCGGTGGTCAGGATTGCAGTGGCTGCCGTCGCGTTGTCGGTGTGCGTGATGATAGTTGCAATATCGGTGATTGTTGGTTTCCGCAACGAAATCATGAACAAGGTTGTGGGCTTTGGCTCGTGCATCAACATCATCAACCGCGAGAGTGCTGCCAACCTCGAATCGTTGCCCATAGATTCGCAGCAAGATTTTTATCCGTCGATTGTAGATGAGGACGGCATCAGGCACATTCAGCGTTACGCGTTGAAACCCTGCATCTTCAAATCCGGCTCCGACATTATGGGCGTGATGCTCAAAGGTATTGGCGAGGAGTACGATTGGAGTTTTTTTGATAATAATATGATTGAAGGTCATGCCCTCAATGCACCCGATACTGTGAACGGCAACCGCATTGTGGTCTCCAAAAAAATGGCTGACGTGCTTAACCTCGAAGTTGGCGGCAGCGTGGTGGCGTATTTCATCCAAGACCCGCCAAGGATGCGCAAATATACTATTGTCGGCATATATTCAACCGGTTTGGAGGATTGCGACAAGATGTTTGCAATGGTTGACATTGGTGGCATCCAAAAGCTCAACGGCTGGAACGAACATCAAATCACAGGGTTTGAGGTGATGGTGGACGACATCGACGACCTCGATGTGATGACCGAGGTTGTGCGCGGCGTGGCAGGGTACCGCATTGCCGAAGATGGTTCGATGTTGCGTGTGAGCAATGTCAAGGAAAACAATCGTCAACTCTTTGACTGGATTACACTTACGGAGATGAACGTTTGGGTAATTATAGCCATAATGGTTTTTGTTGCGTTTGTTAATATGAGTACGGCATTGCTGATTATCATCTTTGAAAAAGCATCGATGATTGGTCTTATGAAAGCCATCGGCGCACGCAACTGGCAGATACGTAAGGTGTTTATCCTGCAAAGTCTTTATATTTTGATGAAAGGTCTTATAATCGGCAATTTGATAGCGTTTGCGCTGATTGCCTTGCAGCATTTTACTGGTATCATCGCCCTCGACGCCGAATCTTATTACGTAGATCATGTGCCGTGCGTATTGAATATTTGGCACTTTGCGGCGGTGGATTTGGGTACGTTGGTATTAATGACAATAATGATGACCCTGCCCAGCCTTGCAATCGGACTTATGCAGCCGGCAAAAGTGATGGGGTTTAAATAAGCATAATTCATAATTATTCGGACGATTTTGCGGTGATGGCAAACATAATGATTCTCAGAAAATAGAATCCGATGTTGGCGCAGCACATGGAACAATCATACATCCGTGTGAAAATGTTGTCTTCACGTGTGCCCATGTCCCAAATGACGTTTTGGGGAGTGATTCCCATCCGCCGGGCTTGTACGCTGTCTATGCGGTAGTAATCGACGTCCAAGTCTATTTCAAAACTCAATTTGTCGGGCGAGCAATGGAGCGTTGATGAATAACTTGCTTTACATTCTTTTGAGCATCGGATTGGTTCGTCAAAATAAATTGCTTCCGTATTATCTTTGTATTTGACGTATCTCCATTTGCCCCGAGCATAATGTCCGTTGCTTGCCTGGTGAAAATATGTGCTGTCTTGATAGAGGATGATGAAGTCGGGGAAGTGGTCTTGTCGCATCACGAGGTCATAATAATACACGCCAATATAGTCGTCCCGTTTGTATTCTGCCTTGTGGCACAAGAATGGCAATGCGCTGAAAATTGCAATTACAGATATGACGATTATTATCAACGTTTTTTTCATGGCGGAGGCTATGAATGGCAGGTTTTGTCGTTGAGTTCAAAGCCCCACAGAGAGATGTCGTCGCGCTGTTCTTCGAGTCCTTCCCAGTTGTTGAGGAGCGTGTCCACAAACATTTTTTGGTCTTGGATGCGCTCGGTGTATGTCATTGCAATCATCATTTTGAGGCGGCTGGTGCCAAAACGCTTGCGCATGATGTTGTTTTGATCCTTGATGCCGTCGGTGGTCATGTAGATGCGGTCGCCGTTGTCGAGAAGGATGTCGTGGTCGTTGAATGTGGATTCCTCGGTGTAAGTCTGTCCGCCGATGCCCCGGCGGTCGGCGTCTATGGTCTCTACGTCGCGGGTGTTTTTGCGGTAGATGAAGATAGGTTGCTTGGCTCCCGCAAAAAGCATCTCCCATTGGTGGTCGTCGGCTTCCACGCGCTTAAAACGGCATATTGCGATGTCCATGCCGTCGTTGTTTTCAGAAACGTTCTGTTTGAGCGCGGTCTGGATTTTTTCGTGCATCGTCTTGAGGATTACAGACGGCGTGTACATCTTGTTTTCGTTGATGAGTTCGCCGAGTAGCCTGATGCCAATCATGCTCATGAACGCGCCCGGTACGCCGTGTCCCGTGCAATCGCCGATGGCTGCAAATGTATATTCAGGTGTGATTGACATCCAATAAAAATCGCCCGAAACAATGTCTTTGGGTCTGTAAACTATGAAATTGTCGAAGAACGCCGACATTTGGTCTTCGCCGGGCAGCATTGCCTCCTGTATGGTCTGTGCGTATTTGATGCTGTCGGTGATGTAGTTGGTCTTGATGGTGATTTGACGGTTGCGGAGTTCGAGCTCCTGGAATGCGTCGGTGAGTTTTTGCGCCTGTTCTTCGAGACGTTTGTGCTGCTGCGATAGCACCTCGTTTTGCTCCTTGATGCCAGCCTGCTGCACTTCCATCTGCGCTGTGATGAGCGAGAGCATCTCCGCCTGCATACTGAGTTCGCGCTGATGGTCGGAGATGTTGGTGATATTGCCGTAGATGGCGTCGTCGTTGTTTTTGTATTTGATTTTTGATAGTGTGATGTTGAGCGAAATCTTCTTCTCTCCATAACCCATCTCTACCTCGTAAGTGCCTATCAAATCGCGTTTTAGACATTTTTCAATGGCGGCTGTGGCAGCTGGACTGCTCACGAGCATTTCCACAATTTGTTCGGGGGATTTGTCGGTGTCGTAGTCTTTATTGTTGATGTTGGTCCAATATGGTTTGCCGTCGCTGTTGATGATGAATTTTGGCATGTTGGCAGATGTGGCGATGTCAACGAATACTGCGTTGTCGTGGATTTTGTTTTTGAGAGCTTCGTTTTCTTCTAAGAGCTTGTTGTGGTCTTCTATCAGCTTGAATGTCATCAGCGATGCCACAATCGTGATTATCGCTATTATTATACCTATGACGATTACAAACGTGGAGTCCTTCGATAGCATAAATATTGCAATTCCTACCACCGCAGGGAGTAGCAGTGGTAGGTATGTTTTGCTTTGTTCGCTATTGAAGATATTGATGTTCATAATCGTTGTTCAGTTAATTCACGCAAGATACAATTTTCTTTTGTATCCACCAAATTTTGAGACGTTTTTTTTATATTTTTTTTAGCGGGCGAGCCGCCCGCGTTCCATTACCGTTTCCAGGGCTGCAAAATTGTGGAGTTGGGCGAGCCGCTGTATTTTTGGGTTGGCGGATTGAGTAGGATAGGGTAGCGGCTCTTGGTCATCACATATACCGCCACCGAATCCATCCACGCAAACGCCGATTCGGGTCTTGGGTGCGCGCCGTCGGGGAATCGCTTGTAAGTCAAGTCTTTGGATGGAAAATAACGGCGGCTGCCCACATTGTCCAAAATCATCTCGTTGATGCCGGTGTCGGGCTTCCAGTTTGGCGGGCCAATCCATATAAACGGGATTGTGTCTATCTGTTCCAAGATATGCTTTACGTATGGTGTGCGCTTTTCGATGATGTTGCTTACAAACAGTTCGTTGGCACCTAGGATTAGCATTATGTAGGTTGGCTTTTCCTTTTCGATAAAATATTTGAGAGTGTCGGTGGTGCCGTACCATTCGGTCTGCGAACTGTACCAAATCACCGACGCCATCTCGTGTCCATTTTCCTTGCAGTAGTCGCGGAGACGCCAGCGGAATTGTTCGAGCATAGAGTCGCCAATCAATAATATTTTTTGCGACGAGGAGTCGATGCCTGTGCGCGGCTTGTATTCGGATGTATATACCGAATCTATTGTTACTGGGATGCTGTCGCCCATTAAGAACATATAAATGTCTGACTTCTTGACAGGTTCGCCGCCAATGTTGATTGTTGGCTTTGTAAACGAGTACACCGCCAGTAGCACCGTCGCCGCCAATACTATTATAATAGTGTGATATGAATATTTCATTTATTTGTTGATTTGTTGATTTGATGATTTTTGATTTGTTGATTTCTCATTTCTCATTCCTCATTCCTCATTCCTCGTTCCTGCCCAAAGAGCCATTCGAGGTTTTGGTAGTCGTTGTAAACTTTGTTCCAGATGAAATGCCCCATCTTAGGAAACTCGGTGTATTCTATCAGTTTGCCGCCTTGCGAGCGGATGGCGTTTGTGATGTTGCGCGAGCGGCATACGGGTACAGCCTTGTCGATAGTGCCGTGGAAAGTGCGTATTGGGATGTTGATGAGTTTACGAGCCTCCTTTTCGTCGGCGCCGCCGCAGATGGGCATTGCCGCCGCAAATTTTTGGGGATACCGTGTTATGATGTCCCATGTGCCATATCCGCCCATCGACATTCCTGTTACATAGAGCCTGTTTGGGTCGGCGTCGGGCAGCGACGCGATGCTGTCGAGCAGCGAATTGGCGGCGTGGAGGTATTTGGAGATTTCTTTGGGAATTGTGTGGTAAGTGCGCGACCAATCGGTTTCGCACCAGCGGAAATTTTCGGCGCACTGCGGCACGATAACGTAGCAAGGGTGCTGTGTCCTGAATCTCTTGGACGCAAATATAGTGTCGATGTATGAGAGCTGTGTCTCATTGTCGCTGCCGCGCTCGCCCGCGCCGTGCAGGAATAGCATTACGGGGTATTTGGTGGCAGATGTGTCGCCGTCCGGCTTGTCGGGCGTGAGCAGACGGAATGGCAGCACCGTGCCGAGCGAGTCGGTGAAGTACATCTTGGCATATTTGGCACGGCAGGCGGCGTCTATCTTGTTTTGCGCCGATGCCGTGAGCGTGAGCAATGCACAAATTATTAATAATAGGTGTCTTTTCATCTCTTTGGATTTTTTGCAATGCAAATATACAACAAATAAACCAAAAACAAAAATCTTTGACTTGACATAAAAAAAACTTGACAAAAAATTTGTAAAATATATTTATTATCCATAACTTTGATGGCGAGTTTTGACGGTCATTTTGTCATTGAAAAACAATTTGCGATTCAATGCTCTGATAATCAATCAGATGTCGTTGAAAATGTAAAAATTGCTTCAAAAAAAGTTGAAAGTGATGAGAATGGCTTGATTATTGTTTTTGACAAGAAATGAACACTATTATCATTGTAAAGAAAGTATGGAAAGCGCAGTCACAACAAAGCGACGCACAGTCGACAACATAGCCATAAGCTACACGGGCATCTTCGACACGGAGATTCTATCTGTGTTGGCCAAGGAAATTGAGGGAACGCTTTCCCCCGACGACAAGGTCAATAAGAAGGTCTTCAAGATATTCATTGAGCTTGCTCAAAACATCGCCTTCTACAGCCTTGAGCGCGAGGCCAACGCTGATGGCGGCGACACGGGAGTCGGCACAATGGTTATTAAGGATTTCGAGGATCATTATGTATTCTCCACGGGCAACAAGACCACGATGGAAAACATAATCCCCGTAATGGAAAAGTGCGACAACATCAACTCCATGAGCCGCGACAAGCTCCGCGAATACCGACGCCTGCAGCGCAACATGCCGGCGGGCGAGAAGGGCGGCGGCAATATCGGACTCATCCAGGTAGCGCTCACGGCGTCCAACCCGCTTGAGTATTCGCTCATCAAATGTCCGGACGGCACATATTTTTACATCGTGAGCGTAAGGATAGACAAGGAGTAACACGTCAAAAACGACACTATTATTATTACATAAACCAGGCAAAAGAGATGGAAGACATTCACATAGAAGGGGTGCACGAAGCCTTTTTCACGCCCACAGTAAACTTTGAGGCAGCCACAGGCCACTGCGAGATTGCTGGCGAATCCTATCTGGAGGAGACGTCCAAATTCTATGCGCGGCTGCTTGACTGGATTCGTAAGTATGTAGCGACCGTAAAAGGCCCGCTCAATTTCGACTTCAAGCTCAGCTACTTCAATACAAGCAGCTCCAAGTGCCTTGTGGACATACTGGATCTGCTCAAAAAGTACCAGAACGACGGCGGCAGCGTCTCTGTCAACTGGTATTATGACGATTCGGAAGAGGAACTCGAAGAAGTGGAGGACTTCATTCTGGAGACAGGGTTGGACATCAACAAGATACCCATGGAGGTGTAAAAAAAACGTGTTTTTTTTGCACAAGAAAAAAATTAACAGTAAATTTGCAAAAATTATAAAACAAACATATAGGGTATGGAAAAAATAGACGACAAATACGATTTTAGTCTTTATGAATACCACAATCTGTTGCAGCAGAACATCCTGGTATCATACAAGGGCCCGATTGACGAGAGGATAATGAACGTCATTGGCGACAACATCGAGCTTGTCACCAACGACGGCAATGATAAAGCCAAGAGCAAGATTTTCAAGATATTCATGGAACTCGCGCAGAATGTTTGGCTATACAGCGCGGAAAGCTGCAACACGGCTTCCGGCCGCAAATTGGGAATGGGCACTCTTGTAATAGGCGAATTTGGCGATTCTTACACTTTCGTCACCGGCAATGTGGTGCGCAACAGCGACATCGAGCCAGTGATTGAAAAATGCGAAATCATCAATTCCCTCGACCGCGATTCGCTTCGCGAATACAGGAGGGAGCAGCGCAGGCTCGGCGGCGACAAGAAAAATTCGGGCAACATCGGCCTTATACAAGTGGCGCTCACTGCCGAAAGCCCGCTCGACATAGAGCTCACACCGGTAAGCGACAACGAATCGTTCTTCTCGGTAGCCGTCAAAATCAAAAAAACCGCAGAGTAATTTGCATATTACGGCACGGTTTTGGAGAATACAATATTAAACGAACATTTGGTCAACACTTAAATATAAACAAAGTCGAATATGGAATTGGAAGATATTGTGATAGAAGGTTCACACAAAAACTTTTTCACACCTTCGGTCAACTTCAACGCGAAGACCGGCATTTGTGAGCTCTCCGGAGAATCGTTCCTCGAGGACACCCAGGAGTTTTACAAGCCGCTCATCGACTGGCTTGAAGAATACACCACGAAGATCAAGAAGCCGATTGCGTTCCTGATCAAGCTTACATACTTCAATACGAGCACCTCGCGATGCATCCTCGACCTGCTCAACGTTCTCAAGGATTATGAGGACGAGGGCGGCGACGTAACTGTCAATTGGCACTACGACGAAAACGACTCCGACATGGAGGAAGACATCGAGGACTACATGATTGATACCGGCCTCAAGATCAACATCATCCCGTTCTAACACACGGACGGGCGTGGATGGATATATCCTGACCGAAAAACACCCAAAAATCAGGAGACGCAAACAAAAAGTTTTTATACAAGAACCAACTAAGAATTACAGCTGAAAAAAATGGAAGACATTCACATTACTGGCAACAAGGACTGCTACATACAGCCCACCGTGGACTTCGTGGAGCAATCTTGCGTTTGCAAAATAAGTGGGGAGTCTTTTATGGAAGAGACGGGCAATTTTTACCAGCCGCTTGTAGAATGGGTGAAGGAATACGCCAAGACGCATGACAAAATTGTTTTTGTATTCTCGCTCACGTATTATAACACAAGCACGTCCAAGTGGCTGCTTGCGATACTCAAGGAGCTCAGAGAGATGGAGAAAAACGGTGGAAGCGTGTCGGTAACATGGTACTACACCCCCGATGACGTCGATATGAACGACGACATCATGGATTATATGGTGGATACCGGGCTCAAAATCAAGCTCACTCCTTTCGAAGACGTATAATTATTAATTCCTTTTCGATACAATTCTTAAGTCAGTACCTCCAATGTTGACCAAATACGGAGGGCTGACTTTTTTTGTGCTATTTTGCAAATAATTTAGAATGACTTCCCACCCTAACTAGTTGTCATATTTTTTATGATTGTAATTGTTTGAACAAGTCGTCAAGTCCGTTTGCTGTGAATCCTCCACCGTTTTTGAGTTCATTGATAGCCTCGATTGTGGTTTCGTTGGGTTCGTTGTCGCGCAGGATGTCAAAAACGCCTGATGCTTCTATCAAGTTGACTATTGCGTTAGCGATTTTGTTTTTGCCATTATAACTTATTGTTATAACTTCCATGTTTTCAGGTGCATGCGTTGAACCTGAAAATTTGATGCGTGTTTTGTTTTTGTGTGTCGTGAGTGTATTCATAATTGATATTCTTTTTATGATATTATTTTGCAAATATAAGCAAAAAAACTTTTTTATTATATAAAAAAAATTGTTAATTTCGCACTCATATTAATCAACAAATTAAAAATACTAAAAATCAAATTATGTTTGTCTTAATGATTATAGTTTTTGTCATAGGGTATGCTTGCATTGCCCTTGAACACAAACTAAAAATTGACAAGGCCGCCACAGCCTTGATGCTTGGAGCTCTAATGTGGATATTGTTTGTCATTGGCAAGGAGTCTATCCTCAATGACCCGAGTATTGAAAACGCTTCGTGGCAGAAGTATTGCACTACTCATCCGGAGGGCGACCCTCACGATTCGGATTTTATGAATGCTTTTGTGTTTGAGGAGGAAAGCCTTCTGCACTTGGGCGAAACATCCGAGACCCTCTTCTTCCTTCTCGGTGCGATGACCATCGTAGCCATCATCGACAAGCACAACGGTTTTTCAATCATAACAGACAGAATAACAACTCGTAGCAAGCGCAAGTTGCTGTGGATGCTCAGTCTCCTGACGTTCTTTATGTCGGCGGTATTGGACAATTTGACCACCACCATTGTGATGGTTACCCTACTGAACAAACTTGTCGCCGACCGGCATCTTCGCTGGACGTATGCCGGCATGATTATCCTCGCGGCAAATGCTGGCGGCGCATGGTCGCCGATTGGAGACGTCACCACCATCATGCTTTGGATTGGCGGCTACATCACCGCTGCCAAAGTGGTGGCAATGCTTATCGTGCCGTCGCTCATATCGATGATCATTCCGCTCGTGGTGCTGGGATTCTCCTTGAAGGGCGAACTCGAAACACCCAAGACATCAGAGGTTCTTTCTTCTGATTCCGACAGCCGCTTGAAGGGTTTCTGCCTTTATTGGGGCATTGGTTCGCTCTTGATGGTGCCCGTATTGAAGACTGTGCTCCACTTGCCGCCTTATATGGGCATGATTTTGATGCTCGGAATTTTCTGGCTCATCACCGACCTCGTACACCATCACAATGGCGACCACAGGGAAAATTCTGTTGCCAAGGTGCTTACAGGTGTTGACGTTCCTACAATCCTCTTCTTCCTCGGTATTCTGTCGGCTGTGGCAGCTTTGCAGACTTCGGGTCATTTGGCGGCGATGTCGTCTTGGCTCGACGAAACTTGCAACAAGAATACCTACGGCATCGGCTTGACTATCGGCATCCTTTCGTCTATAGTAGATAATGTGCCGCTCGTGGCAGGCTCTATGGGCATGTATGAATTGGGCGCGTCGCCTGATTTGGTTTTGGACGGTACATTCTGGCAGCTATTGGCATACGCTGCGGGTACAGGCGGTAGCATCCTCATCATCGGCAGCGCGGCTGGCGTGGCTGCAATGGGATTGGAGAAGATTGAGTTTGTATGGTATCTCAAGCATATCAGCTGGCTCGCTTTGATAGGCTACTTCGCCGGTGCATTGTGCTTCTGGTTGATGCATTCTGCATTTGCATAGCGATTGATTGGCGGTCGAGTTTGGCTCCATTTCGAGATTGGCAGTCGAGCCGACCGCATACCAAAAAGCCGATGGCTGATGCCACCGGCTTTTTTTGTGCGTTTGGTTTTATGTCTATTGATACTGGTTTAGTTGCCCTTTTCCATGGCGAGGAGGATGTTTTTGAATGAGGTTGTCAAATTGGACGCGATGTCGTGGAATACAAACAATTTCATTGGCATCACCTCAAATTTGTCGGTGGGTCGCCAGATGGATATGTATCTGAAGATTGCTTTTTCAAAATGCTCGTAGTCGCCAATTTTGAGGTATGTGCGCGCCGCCATGATGTGGTTGTCGTCGAGGGTGATGTTGTGGGCGTACTTTTCGTAAAGGTCGAGTATGGGCATTGTTGGCACTTTGTTCCACATTATGCTGAGTATCTTGCTGATGCCTTCCGCCACTTGCGGCGATGTGGTGTCGTCTTCGCCGTAGAATATGAATTTGCTCGGCGCGTTGCCCTCGTTGTAGATGGCAATATCGACTGGCTCGTCTTTGCCCGGTAGTCCGTCGAGGCGGCGCATTGCGTTTTTGTAGATGTCGTTGAAAGGGGCGATGTATCCTGCTGTGTACCTCTTGTGTTGTTGTGCTATGTAATAATCGAGAAATTCTTTGGCACGGCTGATGCTGCCGATGTTTTGTGCGGCATATACGTATGCCCGCAGGTGGTGCGGCACGGCGAGTGGGTCGGTCCAGAAATAGTCGTCTGCCAACGAATGTTCGTCGTAATACATTGCGTTTTTGTAGTCTTCGCGCCAGTATGCCACTTCTGCCTTGGTGAGGTTTTTTATAGTGTTGCCTACTTCTGACGTTTCGAGCATTGCAAGCCCCTCGTCGGTGTGTCCGAGGCGTATCCGTTTTACTGCTTCGATGCAGTCTGTGGCCTGTGTATATTCGTCTGTTTTCATGGTCTCGAAATTTTTTGCAATTTACGTATTTTTTCTATTAGTTGGAAATAAAAAAAGTGTTATCTTTGCAAAATATTTAAAAAAAGTTTTTCTCAAGGACAAAAATAATGAAAAGGACAAAAGTAATAGACCTTCTCAAGCGCGAAGATTACGGCGCAGATGTCAATGTAAAGGGCTGGGTGCGCACCAAGCGCGGCAGCAAGGCTGTCAACTTCATTGCGTTGAACGACGGCTCCACCATCAAGAATGTACAGATTGTGGTGGACGTTGACAAGTTTGACGAGGGTCTGCTCAAGGACATCACCACCGGCGCGTGCCTCAATGTGGATGGCGTGATGGTGAAGAGCCAGGGCGCAGAGCAGAGCGTCGAAATACAAGCCAAGTCAATCGAGGTGTATGGCCGCTGTGGCGACGACTATCCGTTGCAGAAGAAGGGTCATTCGATGGAGTTTTTGCGCGAACATGCCAATATCCGTATGCGCACCAATACATTTGGCGCGGTGTTCAGAATCCGTCATAACATGGCGATTGCCATCCACACATTCTTCCACGAGCATGGTTTCGTATATTGGAACTCGCCGCTCATCACGGCAAGCGACTGCGAAGGCGCAGGTCAGATGTTCCAAGTAACTACGCTCGACATGAAGAACCCGCCGAAGACTAAGGACGGCAATGTAGATTATTCGCAGGATTTCTTTGGCGCACAGACTTCACTCACTGTTTCGGGACAGTTGGAAGGCGAACTTGCTGCCACGGCGTTGGGCGCAATTTATACTTTTGGCCCCACATTCCGCGCCGAAAATTCCAATACGCCACGCCACTTGGCTGAGTTTTGGATGATAGAGCCGGAGATGGCGTTCTACGATTTGAAGGATTTGATGGACTTGGAGGAAGAGTTTATCAAATATTGTGTGAAGTGGGCTCTCGACCACTGCAAGGACGACCTCGAATTCCTCAACAAGATGATTGACAAGTCGTTGATAGAGCGTCTGGAAGGCGTTTTGAAGGAAGAATTTGTGCGTCTGCCATACACCGAGGGCATCAAGATATTGGAAGAAGCCATCGCCAAGGGCAAGAAGTTTGAGTTCCCGGTATCGTGGGGCTGCGACCTCGCCTCGGAGCATGAGCGTTACTTGGTGGAGGAACATTTCAAGAAGCCTGTCATCATGATTGACTATCCGAAGGAAATCAAGTCGTTCTATATGAAGCAAAACGAGGACGGCAAGACCGTGCAGGGTACTGACGTGCTCTTCCCGACAATCGGCGAAATCATTGGCGGTTCGGTGCGCGAGGAGAGCTACGAAAAACTCACCGACCGTATGAAGGAACTCGATATGAAGATGGACGGCTATGAGTGGTACTTGGAGACTCGCAAGTTTGGCTCTTGTCCCCACGCTGGATTCGGACTCGGATTTGAGCGTCTGATTTTGTTTGTAACAGGTATGCAGAACATCCGCGACGTGATTCCTTTCCCAAGGACTCCGAAGAATGCAGCGTTCTAATAAGTGATTGAAATAATTGAAGTAATTGAAGTTACTGAAATTATTGAAATAGCTGAATAATTGAAAAAGCCGGCAATACACTTTTGGGTGTTGTCGGCTTTTTCTTTTACACAAACTAAAAAACAAAATAAGGTTCTAATGTTGTTTTTGCACAATTGTCTATTCGTCTTTGAAGAAGTCGGTTGCGTTGCGCAGGTTGTCGGCTTGTATTGATAGTTCGTCCGCGTTTTGTGAAAGCCTTGCCGCAGATTCTGCGTTGATCTGCACCACGTTGTTGAGGCGTTGTATTACTTCGTTTATTTGCATTGCGCCGGTGTTTTGCTCCACGCTTGCTGTTGCTATTTCGTTGACGAGAGTGGATGTGTTTTTTACTCTTGGCAACGTGTCCTGCATTACCTCGTTGGCAGCCATCGAATTGTTGAGGCCTTGACGTGTTACTTCTACGATGGCATCGGCGGCGCGTTTGGAGTTTTCGGCGAGTTTGCGTACCTCGCTCGCTACTACTGCAAAACCCTTGCCAGATTCGCCGGCGCGTGCGGCTTCTACAGCGGCGTTGAGCGCGAGTATGTTGGTCTGGTAGGCGACGTCGTTGATGATGGAAATCTTTTCGGAGATTTCGCGGTTGGTTTTCAGCACGTTGTTAATGTTGACGACTACCTCATTAAATTTTTGGGCGGCTTCTTCCGATACTTTGCTTGTAATCTCGGCGTTGTGGGTGTTTTGCTCAATGTTGCTGCTCATCTCCTCCATCGTGGCAGAGAGTTCCTCGATGCTCGACGCTTGTGATGACGTGCCGTCAGAAAGTTGTTTGGACGATTCTTTGACCATATAGCTCGACATTGCCATTGTGTCGGCGCTTACCTTGATTGTCTTGACGATTTCAGTGAGTTTTTCGCACATATTGCGCATATCTTTGGTCATCTGTCCTATTTCGTCGCTTGATTCGTGGCTAAACGATTGGTTGAGGTAGCCGTCGGTAAGACCCTTGATGGATTTTGAGAGTTCACCGAGGGGCATGGTGAGTTGCCTTGTAAGGGTTATGTTGATGATGAAGAATATGATAGCCACTACCACTATTGTGAAGATAATCATAGAAATTATTACTTCCATCATCGTTGCTTTGATTTCTTCGTCGCTCACTGCCGATACTAAATACCAACCAGGAGTGTTTTTCAGCTGGTAGTTCATGGCGTAGTAGTGGTTGTCGGATGTTTTGTCTTTGATGTATTTGGTGATTGATTTTTTTGTTTTGATGGCGGTGCCGATGTCCTCGATGCCTTCAAAATTTTTTATCGTGCCGTCGGTGAGGTTGGCTTTCATCACTTGTGCTGGGTCTTTGGAGGCGATGATGTTGGCTTTTTCGTCGCACATTACGTGGATGGTATTGTCGTTGGATTTTACCGACGATATGATGTCGGAGAGCGTCGATAGCTTGATATTGGCGGCAAGTACGCCTACAACAGCTCCTGATGTGTTTTTGATTGGCACGGCGAGTGTATATTTCATTTCGCCGGTGGATTTGGACACGTCGGGGCTTGTCATGGCAAATTCCTTGTGGTCGCGCATTACTTCTACAAAATATTTGCGGTCGGTGAGCGTGGCTTTTTGGAATCCCTTGTTGGCGACGTAGTATGTGCCGTCGGGATGCGCCACAAACATCAGGGCGAAGTCGTCGATGTTGTCTTTGAAAAACTGCGCGAGTACTTCGTCGTATTGTTCGGGGTCCATGCTCTGTATGGCTTTTTGACTTGCGCTCCATTGGAGTTCTATGCGGAGGTTTTCGATTTTGGTGGCTACTTCCATCGAAACCCTTTCGGCAAGCTCCTCCTGGTGCTTTTCCATGCTTTCTTGCTGCTCGTTGTTTTGCTTCCAAGTTGTGGTGATTGTGAATAGTATCATTATAATCGCAACAGCTGGAATGATCCTGTGCAGTATTTTGCCTTGTATCGTTGTCGTCTTGCTCATGTGATATTAGATTTTGGTTTTCCTATGTATAATTGTTTTTCAAAACACAAATATAAAAATTATTTTGTATGCTTGTTGCTAAAATCGTGCAAAATTTTGCATTTTGTATAAAAAAATCGCTTTTGATAGTTATTTTTTGCAAAAGAAGGCTGGTAGGTAAATCAAACTTTACCTACCGGCCTTCTTATATTTATAAGGTGTGATGTGGGATTATTCTGCTTTTGGGGCTTCTTCTTCGTTTACTACTGTTGCCTCGGTGGTATCCTCGGCTTTGGGTGCGGGCTCGTCGGTCTTTTTGCCCTTGAGGTAGTCGGGGAGTTCGAGACCTGCGCTCTTGAAGATGTCGTTGAGCGGGGGAAGGCTGCCCAACATTCCTGAGAGGAAGTTTGCAGTGCTCGATTTGCCGCCGCTCATCGAATCCCAAACCGTTACCTTGTCAATCTTGAGGTTCTGTACGGCTTCGGTCTGCATCTTGACGATTTCGGTGATTTTGTCGGCAATCATCATCTTCACGGCGTCGTTGGGGTTGTTGCCGGCTGAACGAACGAGTGAGTTGAAACCTTCTGCCTGTTTCTGCAACATCTCCATCATACCTTTTGCCTTGGCTTCCATCTCGTAGTAGATGGAGTCGGCGTTACCTTTGGCGATGCGGCGGATGCGCTCTGCCTCGGCTTCAGCCTCGATTTCGATGCGTCGTTTGTCGATTTCTGCGGGGACGATGACGTCGGCAGCCTGTGTTGCCTTTTTCTTCTCGGCACGGGCAAGCTCGGCGTTTTTCTGTGCCTCGTAGGATGCGCGGAGTGTCTCGGCTTCGTTGATTTTCTCCGCCGACATCGCTATCCTCTCTGCCTCTGCCTCAGCCTTACGGCGGTCGGCGTTGGAGTTTGCAACCGTGATTTTTGCGTTGTTTTCGCCTTCGACAGCCTCGGAGTCAGCCTTGGCAACTTGGATACGCTTGCGCATCTTAGCGTCAGCCTCACCGATTTGAGCCTCGGAGTCGGCTTTTGCAACTTGGATACGCTGTTTCATCTGGGCGTCGGCTTCACCAATCTGTGCTTCTGAGTTTGCAGCGGCTACTTGGATGCGCTGTTCCTTGCGGGCGTTTGCCTGACCGATTGCGCCTTCCTTCTCCTTTTCTGCCACCATGCGGAGTGCGTCGTTCTTTGCGCCGGCGGTGGCTTCCTTGCCGAGTGCGTCGATGTAGCCGTTTTCGTCGGTGATGTCGGTTACGTTTACGTTGATGAGTTTAAGACCAATCTTCTTCAATTCGTGCTCAACTGCGCCCGAAACGTTCACGAGGAATTTTTCGCGGTCGCTGTTGATTTCCTCAATCTGCATCGTGGCAATCACGACGCGGAGCTGACCGATGATGATGTCGGATGCGAGGTCGTGGATGGTCTTGAGGTTGAGGCCGAGGAGACGCTCTGCTGCGTTGGTCATTACGCCCGGCTCGGTGCTGATGCCGACCATGAAGCGGCATGGTACGTTGACGCGGATGTTCTGTTTAGAGAGCGCGTTCTTAAGATCGACCGTGATTGGAATGGGGGTGAGGTCGAGGTAGTCGAAGTCCTGAATGATAGGCCATACGAATGCCGCGCCGCCGTGGATACATTTGGCTGTGCGGTCGCCGGTCTGATTCTTGCCCACCTTGCCAAATACAACAAGTATCTTGTCGGAGGGGCATCTTTTGTATCTCTTTACAAACCAAGAGATTATCACTACAGTAATTACTACCGCGATGATGATAAATACGAATAGTGTTTCCATATTCTTAATAGGTTTAGATTATGATTTTTGATGATGGTTATTATTATGGGTGATTATTCCCATGACAATTGTTGCTCCTGTTCTGCGCCGTCGATAGCCTTGGCTCTCCTTACAAGCAACACGTTGCCTTCAAGGAGGTCAGCTACAACAATCGGTTCTTCTGTGGCTATTGGCGTGGCTTCGTCGGTGATAGCCTCGAAGGTCTTGTACGAATTGTTGACGAGGATTTCCACTTGTCCGCCCGTGCCGCCATTTGCAGGGATTGTTACGTATGCCACGCCCGATGCGCCTATTGTATTGGACATTTCGAGTGTGGAGTCGTGCTGCAATTTTACAAACATCGACAACAAAAAAGCCATCAGCGCCATCATCAGTATGCCTGATAATACACTGACGAGCGCGATGGCAAATATCGACCATCCTTGATACAGTGCGGAAAGACCAGTCCACGACGCTCCAAGCAAAAATGCCATCAACGTCTTGAAACTCAGGATATACGACATCATTCCGCCGCCCATGTCGGCATCGCCTCCTGCGTCGCCGTCGCCGTCAAAATCTGCGTCGGCATCGCTGTCGCCGCCTATGACGCTAAGTATCACCATTACTACAAATATTACCGAGGTGATGATACTCGCAGACCAGAAGAAGCGGTATATGCCGCTCAAACTTTCCCACCATGTACCAAAGTTGTCCATTTTTCTGCTTCTTTCTTGTAGTTATTTGTTAAGGGGTTAGGGGAGGGGCAGGCGAGCCGTCTGCACTCCATGACATTGTGTGGGGCAGGCAGGAAGCCTGCACTCCAGCTATTCTGCTACGAGCTTGTAGGGGAGCTGTGCGAGCTCTACCTCTTTGCCCTTGCGGTCGAGGTAAACGACGTTGATGATGATTACCTCGTCGCTGATGCTGTCGGCGATGGAAGGATCGATTGTAATCTTCACGCGGCCCCTGCCGAAATCCTCAATGTTCTTCTGCATAGACATTGCAGAGATGCCTGTGGGAAGAATGAAGCCGATAATCTTCATGCTGTTGGGTTTGGCGTTCTCAATCACAATCTCCTTGGTGATAACGTCCTTGCCAATCTTGCCAATATTGAGCATCTTGCTCTCGGACATGCTGCGGGTGTAGCCGAAAAGCTGCGCCTCTTCTTCTTCAATCTGTGCTGCACATGTAATGCTGAGTGCGAGCATAAGTGCCAGAAGTCCAAATACTTTTTTCATAATCGCGTTGGTTTTATTTATTTATAATATAGTTTTGTTGTATAAACAGATTGATTTTGTGTCGGTTAAAAAATTTTCCAATAAAAATTTGCACAATATTACGAAATTTTTTTGAACCTACCAAACATTTTTTTCACTTTTTTCTGCAATTATAACGTAAAAATTGTGTTTCTTTGTACTTTGTTTTGAAAAAAAATTTCATTAGTCCTCATTGGAGAAAAAAATAGATAGGAAAAAGTACGCCAAGCGCGTTTTGATTGGTGTGGTGCTGCTGCCGTTGGTGTTGGCTGTGGTGCTCACTCTTTTTTTGGCGTGTCCTCCCGTGCAGAGGTTCGTTAATACTCACTTGTCGGCATATTTGACCGAAAAGTT
>ODAI012709540.1_pt1 | contig 22576 bp, 17 predicted proteins | sample 1539321 | NCBI WGS metagenome assembly ODAI01 (sample SAMN02144231, study PRJEB22623) | gut metagenome | biome: sheep rumen | host: Ovis aries | place: New Zealand | reverse complement strand
TACAACTGCACGGGACTGACAAGCGTCAATATCTCCGACAGTTTGACAAGTATCGGTGCGGATATGTTTTACGGCTGTGCGGGACTGACAAATGTAAATATTCCCGACCGCGTGACGAGTATAGGCAATGGTGCGTTTTACGGCTGCACGGGACTGACAAGCGTCACCATCCCTAACAGCGTGACAAGTATTGGTGCATGGGCGTTTTACAATTGTGAGGGACTGACAAACGTAAATATTCCCGACAGCGTGACAAGTATCGCTGCCGGTACTTTTAAAAACTGCAAAAGCTTTACAAGCGTTACCATTCCCGACAGCGTGACAAGTATCGATCGTGCTGCGTTTGCCGGCTGCGATGGACTTACAAGCGTCACCATTCCCGACAACGTTACAAGTATAGGCGAGAGTGCGTTTTCCGGCTGCACGGGACTGACAAGCGTCACCATCCCCGACAGCGTGACAAGTATTGGAAATTATGCTTTTTACGGCTGCATCTGGCTTACAAGCGTGACTATTCCTGACAGCGTGAAAAAAATCGAGGATAAAGCCTTTGGCTATTACTATGATCATCGCATTAAATCTTTCACTATTTACGGTTTAAAAGGTAGCGCGGCAGAAACCTACGCCAAAAGAAATGACTTTGAGTTTATTGCCATTGCAGAACCAATTGAAACAATCGACGCAGATACCGGCGTCAGTGTTACGTTGAGAAAAGCTTTAACCCTTCGGGTGGATGACGTCGCCGACAGCGACAGCGTAAAGAACATCGTATTGACAGCGGATGAAGCCCTTGTAAAGGCGTATGACATCACGTTGTTGAAAGACGGCGAGGAAACACAACCCGGTGAAACCGCAACGGTGAAGATTCCATGCAATAATCTTGACGCTAAGGTTTACCGCGTAGAAACCGACAACAGTCTAACCGACATGAACGCGGATTATCAGGATGGTTTTATGGTATTTACCACCAACCATTTCAGCGTATATGTTGTAGCCGCGCCCAAAACCGCTAATATCGGCGACTTAAACGGTGACGGCAAGATTAACGGTATAGATTCAAGTATTCTTGCCCGTTATTTGTCAGGCTGGGGCGGATATGACGAAAGAATCAAGAGTTGGGAAGCAGCAGACCTTGACCGTGACAGAACTGTAAACGGTAAGGACTCAAGTATCCTCAAGCGTTACCTCTCCGCTTGGGATGGCTATGATGAGTATATTATCACAGCTGCTTTATAATCATTAAATTTAAGCTCCTCTCCGAAACGGAGGGGAGCTGTTGAGTATAAAAAAGGACTAAGCCTGTTTCAAATCATGGAACAGACTTAGTCCGTTAGTTTTAATGTTAAATTATGAAGTTATTGGTTTTCCTCCATATACTTAAGCTGGCTCAAAATCATGTTGGCGCACATATAAACATTTCCGCCGCCCATGGTGAGTATCAAGTCGCCTTTTTCGGCGTTTTTGCAAACGTAATCGGTGATTTCCTCAAATGTATCAAGGCAAACCGAGCCGGGAACCTTTGCGCCTAAGTCACGTGAATAAATATTGTAGGTGTTGGTTTCCCTAACGGGTAAAATTTCAGAGATAATCGCAACGTCCGGAATCTGCAACGCTTTCGCAAAGTCATCCAGAAGCATTGCTGTTCTTGAGAATGTATGCGGCTGAAATACTGCCCAAACCTTATTAAAGCCCATGTTCATTGCCGCGTTGAGCGTAGCAGTGAGCTCTGTGGGATGATGCGCGAAATCATCGGCTACGGTTATTCCGCACGGAGTACCCAAAATTTCAAAACGTCTGTGAACGCCGCCGAATTTGTGCAGGTTCTCGGATATTTCTTCCGGAGTAGCCCCCAGATAATGAGCCACGGCTGCGGCAGCCAGTGAATTATATACATTGTGTTTGCCGGGTACAATCAGCTTTACGGTCGTTAACTTTTCGCCTTTGTAAAGCAGGTCGTACTGCTCGTGAACACCTAAATCCGCGCTTACGTTAACAGCTCGGTAATCGCAGTTTTCACCTAATCCGAAGCTGAGCTTTTCGATATCAACATCCTTAACGGCGTCAATTGTGTTTTGGTCGTCTCCGTTAATTACAAGCAAGCCGGTGGTTTGCTTTGAAAATCTGTTAAACGATTTTTTTATGTTATCAAGGTTTTTGAAATAGTCAAGGTGATCGGCGTCAATATTAAGAATAACCGAAATAAACGGATTTAGCTCCAAAAACGTGTCAACATACTCGCATGCCTCGCAAACAATGATGTCGCTTTGACCGACATAGCTGTTTCCTCCGATAAAGGGAAGCTTTCCGCCGATTATTGCGGACGGGTCAAAACCGCTTCCGATAAGAAGCTGTGACAGCATACCTGTTGTGGTGGTTTTGCCGTGAGTGCCCGAAATCGCTATGCTTCTCTTATATCTTCTTGTCACAACACCGAGCATTACACTACGCTCAATGCAGGGAATACCCTGTTCCTTTGCAGCCATGCGTTCCGGATTGGTTTCTTTAACCGCCGCGGAATAGACAACAAGCTGCGCGCCGTTAATATTTTCCGCTTTGTGTCCCATATATACGGGAATACCGTAGCTTTTCATTTTGTCAAGCGTTTCGCCTTCGTTCATGTCGGAACCGCTTATTTCAAAGCCTTCGCTGATAAGTATCTCGGCAATAGGGCACATGCCGCTGCCGCCGATTCCTATAAAGTGAATTCTTTTTATTTCGTTTAGAAGTTTATCGTAATTCATAATAATCCCCGCAATCTTTAACCTTATTATAGTATGAGAAAACATTATCCTTGTTACTATTATAAACGCATATCCGAAAAAAATAAATACCTAAACGAAATTTTCGGTATTTTTTATATTTTCTTGCCAAACACCGGCGTAAATGGTAAAATAATAACATAAAAAACGCTTAAGGTATGATAAAATGAAAAAGAATGATATAGTCAGACTTAACATCACCTCAGCTACCGCGGAAGGAAGCGGGGTGGGCAAAACAGCCGAAGGAATGGCGGTTTTTGTACCTATGACCGCAATCGGTGATGTCATTGACGCAAGAATATTAAAAACCAAGAAAACTTACGCGTTCGGAAAGCTTGAAAGAATTATTGAGCCATCGGATTCACGCGTTAACCCCGACTGCGAGTGCTTTTCAAGATGCGGAGGTTGTGTATGGAGGCATATAGCTTACAGTGATGAGCTTAGAATTAAGGAACAAAAAGTTATTGAAGCGGTTAAACGTATCGGCGGCATAAATACAAAGTTCATGCCCGTGATGGGAAGCCGGAGGGTTAACCGCTACCGCAATAAGGCTCAGCTTCCCGTTGGCCGTGACAAAGACGGTAACGTTCAAATAGGATTTTACGCGTTTCACAGTCACCGAATCGTAAACTGTTTTGACTGCGCGTTGCAGCCCGAGGTTTTTAACACGGTTATATCTGTCACAAGAAGCTTTATTGAACAAACAAACGCGAGTATTTATGATGAGGCAACACATAAGGGAAGACTAAGACATCTCTACATCAGGCTCGGTGAAGTTACCGATGAGTTGATGTTGTGTTATGTTGTCAACGGCAACGGGCTTAAACAAGAGGATTTGCTTATAAAAATGCTATGTAAAGCATTGCCGAATCTAAAAACAGTTGTGTTTAATTCTAACAGAGAAAATACAAATGTTATCCTCGGCAAAAAAAATCGCGTTGCGTATGGTAACGGATATATAACCGATGAGCTTTGCGGATTAAAATTCAAAATATCACCCTTTTCGTTCTGGCAGGTAAACCGTATCCAAGCGGAAAGGCTTTATTCCAAGGCAAAGGAGTACGCAAACCTCAGCGGAAACGAAGTTTTGCTTGATTTATACTGCGGAACAGGCACAATCGGTCTTACAATGGCAAAGGACTGTAAACAGCTTATCGGCGTAGAAATAATCGAGGACGCCGTTTCGGACGCAAAACAAAACGCGGCGGAAAACGGTATTTCAAACGCTCGGTTTATTTGTTCCGACGCCCCCAAAGCCGCCGATCAGCTCAGGCTTGAAGGGATTAAACCGGACGTAGTAATCCTCGACCCTCCGAGGAAGGGCTGTGGTGAAGAGCTTGTAAAAACAATCAGGCTGATGAACCCAAAACGCGTTGTTTATGTTTCGTGTGACCCCGCTACGCTTGCGCGCGACCTGAAGTTTTTTGCGGAGAACGGTTACGTAACACGGGAGGTTACTCCCTGCGATATGTTTCCCCGAACGGCACATGTTGAGAGCGTAGCAAAACTATCGAAGTTAAATGAAGAAATCAATTAGTATAATACACAAAATTTCAACGCTTTATTTGGATAAAGTATATAAAGATTAGCACTTGTATCCAAAAATTGTTGCGCCTATATCTTTATTATGGTAAAATATTTTTATCATTTGCCGACAATAATTTCCATTTTTCGTCGGTAATAAAAAGTGAGGTATAACAATGTCAAAAACAAAGAAAATCATTCTTGCCGTTGCGGCTGTCGTAATTGTCGGACTGCTTGTTTGGTCATGCATATCCGGCGGTTCCTTAGGCACGGTAAAATGTCCCGACTGTTCGGGCACAGGACAAATTGAGGGAGCTGCCTGTGAAACCTGCGCCGGAGAAGGCGCTGTCCGCGGTACTTGGTGGGCGCTTTTGCCGCCGATTATCGCAATCGGCTTGGCGCTGATAACCAAAGAGGTGTATTCTTCACTTGCCGCAGGCTTGGTTGCAGGCGGAATAATCTATGCCGCTCAGCCCGGCGGATTATTCGGAAGTCATTTTCATCCGCTTGCTGCAATGAATGAAATAAATAATCAGGGCTTAATTTCCGCAGTAAGCTCTACCGCCGGCGTATTTATATTCCTTGTGGAGTTGGGTGTAATTGTCGCGTTGGTTAACAAAGCCGGAGGCTCGCAGGCATTCGGACGTTGGGCGGCAAAGCATATAAAGACGCGCACCGGCGCAATGCTTGCCACATTTGTTCTGGGTGTATTAATTTTCATTGATGACTATTTCAATTGTCTTACTGTCGGTTCTGTTATGAAGCCTGTTACAGACAGTCACAAAATTTCAAGAGCAAAGTTAGCGTATCTGATTGACGCAACCGCGGCTCCCGTATGTATGATTGCTCCCGTTTCATCATGGGCGGCGGCTGTTGCAACATACGCGGAGGACGGTCAGGGACTTAAGCTTTTTATCACCGCGATTCCTTACAACTTCTATTCGCTGCTTACATTTGTGTTCATCATCGCTTTGTGCGTAATGAGTTTTGACTACGGCTCAATGGCTATGCATGAGTACAACGCAATGTATAAGGATGACCTTTATACAACGGGGGAAAGAGTTGACCAAGAACTTGAAAACGATTCTGTTAATCCCAACGGTAAGGTAGCAGACCTTATTCTCCCCGTAATTTTCCTTATTGCGGTTTCCGTATTCGCTTTAATTTATGTCGGCGGTTTCCTTGACGGCAGCAATCCCGACAACTATATGAATTTTGTAAACGCGTTCAGTAACACGGACGCTACCGTTGCCTTGCCGTGGGCGGGCGTAATTGCGCTTGTCGCTACAATAGTGTACCTTATGCTGCGCAAGGTTGTTAATTTCAAGGAAAGCATGGAAGCGGTGCCGAAGGGCTTTATCGCAATGGTACCTCCGATTCTTATTCTTACATTTGCTACAGCCCTTAAGAACATCACAATGGATCTCGGCGCAAAGTATTTTGTTGCAGACCTCATGAGCAACAGCGCTGCCGGACTTCAAAACTTTTTACCCGCAATTATTTTCCTTGTTGCTTGTTTCCTTGCGTTCTCAACAGGTACATCTTGGGGTACGTTCGGTATTCTTATCCCGATTGTCCTTTCAATCTTTCCGGGAGGAGAGCTTCAGGTTATCGGCATTTCGGCGTGTCTTGCAGGCGCGGTTTGCGGCGACCACTGTTCACCTATTTCGGATACGACAATCATGTCCTCCGCCGGAGCGCAGTGTAATCATATAAATCACGTTTCAACTCAGTTGCCGTATGCGTTGACGGTTGCAGGCGTTTCGTTTGTTACCTTTATCATCGCGGGCTTCATTCAAACCTGGTATATAGCTTTACCTATCGGAATTATCCTTACACTTGCGGTTTTGTTCTTCATGAAGTACATTCTCAAAAACAGCAATCAAACGGAAAAATCCGCATAATAAACAGCATAAACCTGCCGGGTAATACCGGCAGGTTTTTCTTAAAGAGGTTGGTATAATGATTATAGACACACACGCGCATATCGGTAAAATCCTTGATTTTGATATGACGGTTGAGCAAATAGTATATTCCATGGAAAGATACGGAATTGACTTTTCTCTTTTCAGCAATATCGAAGCTGTAGAAAACGACCATCAGGGAAATCCCGTGCCTGATTTTTTTCAAAAACCGCAAAATCTTGTCCTTAAAGAAAGCATTGAGCAAGCAAGAAAGATTCCCGAAAAGCTCGGGCTTCTTGTGTGGATGAAATACAGACAGGAAACGCCTGACGGTGAGTTCATCAAGCTCATTGAGGATAACCGAGACATAATATACGGTATCAAGCTGCATCCGTTTCATTCGCGCGTTGCTCCTGATGATAAAAGCTTAGATTCAATCTATAACCTTGCGCGTCGGTTTGACCTTCCTGTTGTATCACACACGGGAGGATGTGAACAAGCTCGGTCTGTGCACCTTTATAATGCCGCCAAAGCGAACCCCGACATTAACTTTGTTATGGTTCACATGGATTTGGGGACAGACAACAGTGAAGCCTTAAAACTACTGGGATTGCTTCCTAACCTTTACGGAGACACAACCTGGGTTCCTGTTCAAAGCACGCTGAAGGCGGTAAAGATGTGGGAAAGCGGCAAAATGCTTTTCGGAACTGATAACCCTATTGACGGCAAGGACACGCTTTTGCATAATAAAACCGGTCAGCGTTCTCTTTACCAGGAGTATTTTAATGAATTTAAGTCAATGGTTACTCCCGAGGAATATGACAACATCATGTATAAAAACGCGCAAAGATTGTTTAATATAAAACTCTGACAAATTTTTGTATTTTTCATTTGACAAAGATTACCGCGTATCTTACAATATAGATAGCGTAAACTAAGGATGTGCAGATTATGAAATACCATAAGTTAACCGAAAACGCGGTAAAGCCCGACGGATTTTGGGGTAAGCTGATGATACGTTCAATGAATAAGGGACACCATGAGCTTACCGACTGGGCGTTGTCTTATCTTGATATACAAAACGGAGACGTCATTTTAGATGCAGGCTGCGGCGGAGGCAGAACCGTGGGAAAGCTTTGCAATCTCGTGGGCAGCGGCAAAGCCTTCGGCATAGATTATTCGGAGCTTTGCGTAAAAAAAGCGGAAAAGCTTAACCGAAAAAACATTTTATGCAAAAAAGCGTATATTTCACAAGCGTCGGTGTCCGATCTTCCTTTTGATGACGAAAAGTTTGACAAGGTAACGGCGGTTGAAACCTACTATTTCTGGCCTGATAAGTTAAACGACCTAAAGGAAATAAAACGCGTGTTAAAGCCCGGCGGCAAGCTGCTGCTTGTATTTGAAATGCTTTATGATGAAAGCAATCCCGAAAAATGGAAGGCTGTTGAAAACCGTCTTTCAATTAAAGCCGTAACGGAAAGCGGCATAGTTAACATGCTGTCAAGAGCGGGATATGTTAACATTAATACATATACCAAGGAAGGCACAAGCTGGCTTTGCGCCGTTTGTGAAAAGGAGATTGTATGAAAGCATTAATCACAGGCGCGAGCTCCGGCATAGGAAGGGAATTTGCCGTGTATCTTGCGGAGCTTGGCTACGACCTGATAATCGCAGCTCGGCGCACGGATAAGCTTAACGAGCTTAAAAACGAGCTGAATAATGTTAACGTTAGAGTTATTACCATAGATTTGTCAAATGAGCAGGACGCCGTGGATTTATATGAGCATTTAAAAAACGACGGCGAAGAAATTGATTTCCTAATCAATAACGCCGGCTTCGGCGCGTACGGGAAATTTACCGAGGTGGATTTGGAAACCGAAATCAAGTTGATTCACACAAATATCAGCTCGCTTCATATTTTAACCAAGCTCTATCTCAATGATATGGTAAAACAAAACAGAGGAACAATACTCAACGTAGGCTCTATGGCAGGATTTAGTGCCGGACCGACATTTTCAAGCTATTACGCTTCCAAAAACTACGTTGTACGCCTTACCCAGGCAATTCATGAGGAGCTCAGACGCGAAGGAAGCGCCGTTAAAGTTTCCGCTCTTTGCCCCGGACCTGTAAATACATCTTTTAATGATGTGGCGAATGTAAAATTCTCGGTTAACGGACTTGACGCCAAATTTGTGGCTCGTTACGCAATTGACAACGCGCTTAAAGGGAAAATGCTGATTATTCCCGGATTTATGATGAAGGCGACAAAGTTATTTGAGCATTTTCTCAGTGAAAAGCTTCTCACCCGAATTTCATACAATGTTCAGTCAAAAAAATACGGTAAAGAATAATGTTTAGGTCAATACTGAAGGTTATCGCGGTTATAAAGCCGTTTATAAAAAATCTTAACCGCGACAATATTTTTGCGATAGCAGGTCAGTCGGCGTTCTTTTTAATTCTTTCTGCCGTACCGTTGTTAATGTTCGGAGTTTCAATTCTTCAAAATCTTCATATTCCGCAGGAAAATCTTGAAAAAATATTCGGTTTAGTGTTTAACGCGGAAACAACGGCGGCATTTTCAAGATTTGTCAGCAATCTTTATAAGGATTCGACATCCATTTCAATTATATCTCTTATAGTTACCCTTTGGTCGGCTTCAAAAGGAGTCCACGCGATTACAAACGGGCTTAACCGGGTGCATCATACATATGAAAACAGAAATTGGCTTTATCTCAGAATCCGCTCGATGATATACACCGTGGTAGTCTTTATGATTGTCTTTGCCTCAATGTTTGTCATCATGCTCGGTTCGTCAATTAACGATTGGCTGAAGGATAATTTTAAAAATATTCCGAATTATCTTTCTGTTCTTTATAATTTACGATATATTATCATTTTTATTTATATTGTGGTAATGTTCGCGCTTATGTTCAGGAATTTTCCCAATCTCAGCCGAGAAAAGCGAAAAGAGTACGGATTTTTATGTCAGCTCCCGGGGGCTGTTTTTACAACGGTTGCCTGGTTTGTCCTCACAATCGTTATCTCAATATATGTAACCGATTTCAACGGATTTTCAATTTACGGCGGACTTATCCGTCTTGCCGTAATAATGGTATGGCTTTATTTTTGCATGATCTGCCTGATGATCGGCGCTGAAATAAATTTTTATTATCATAATCGGATTAAAACCTTTTGGCGTTTCTTTTATGTTAAAAGGCTTAAAAATAAAGAGAAAAATCTTTCCAAAGAAAACAATTGAAATATTTTACCTCCGTTCGCGCATAATAATATCGGACGGAGGTTTTTTATATGAAATTAAAATTCGGAAAAAGAATAATATCAATCGTTTTATCGGCGTCTGCAGTCTTGTCTCTCGTCAGCTTCGGCATGTCGTCAGCTTCGGCGGCGTTTGAAATGGACGACTTGAAAAAGGACGACAGGCTAAGTCTCGGATACAGCATTATAAACGGATACTCAAAGCTCAGCGAAAGCAATGGGCTTACCTCGTACAAAAAAACAGCCGTATACAGCGGACTTGATTTAAAAAACCCGTATCTCATGGCTTTGGCGGGAGGATTTTACATCGCCAACGGAGTTGATTTGAAGCGCACCCTGAACGATAACGATTACGCATTAAGTCTGGTACAAAAGCTAAACGGTTTTTTGGGCGGCATGTGGATAAAAAACAACAGAGCATTACAACTCAAGCAAAAGCTTGAAGCCGACGGAATCAAAATTCTGGAGACGTATGATACAGTCGGATTGTTTATAATTGAAACAAATAGGGCATATGCCGAAAAGCTGATGAAAAACCCGCTTGCCGACTTTGTTTTTTCGGGCGGTGAGGTGCCGTCGTCAATGAAGGATTTAAACATGGACGGTAAATCAGACAAAAAAGATATTCCGCTTATTCAGCGCTATATAAATAAAGAGCTTGTAAGCAAGGACGAGGATATTCAAAATTACTACGGGTTTGCCGTTGATATTGACGGCGACAAATATCAGACAATTGACGATGTTACCGCTTTGCAAAAGTAAAATTATCTCCCTAAGGATTAATCTTTAGGGAGATTTTTGTTGACATATAAATTAATCGGAGTATAATATAATAAAAAGTTTCATATCAAACAGTTAGATATAAAACTATCGGGAGGTGATTTTATGAATAAAGAGGTAAAGATTGACTCAATCGGTCATGATATTAAGGCAATAAATAACCTGATGCAAAGACAAATGATAAAATCCGCTATAGGCTACGGCATTGACAAGGTAACAATAATGCACGGCTGGATAATCGGTTATTTGTCCTGCAACAGAGGCAGAGATATTTATCAGCGCGACATTGAATCAACTTTCGCCATTTCACGCTCAACTGTTACAAGCATATTGAAAACCATGGAAAAAAACGGTTATATAAAGCGAGAATCGGTTGATTGTGACGCAAGACTCAAGAAAATCACGCTGACGCAAAAGGGCAGAGATACCGACGAAATAATAAAAAAAGCCGTCACGCAAAATGAAGAAAGGCTGAACGGCCTTTTAAGTGATGACGAACGCAGAGAATTTACAAGGCTCGCCCGTAAGCTGCGCACGGGACTTGAAAATATGCAGTGAGGAGAATTATATGATAAAAACATTAGCGGTACATATAAAGGGTTACATTAAAGAATCCGTTGCTACGCCGCTGTTCATGGTGCTTGAAGTAATTATGGAAACAATAATTCCTTTGCTTATGGCTTCAATGATTGACAACGGCATAAATAAAGGAAATATGGAGCATATTATCAAAACCGGCGGACTTATGCTTCTGTGCGCTTTTGTAGCGCTGTTTGCCGGCGCAATGGGCGGTATTTACGGGGCAAAGGCGTCGGCAGGCTTTGCAAAAAATCTCAGGTTTGCAATGTTTGAAAAAATACAAACATTTTCATTTTCAAATATAGACAAATACTCAACCGCCGGGCTTGTCACCAGAATGACAACGGACGTTACAAACCTGCAAAACGCGTATCAGATGATACTTCGAATTTGTTTCCGCGCGCCGATGAACCTGATATTCGCCATGACAATGACTATTATTATTAACGCGAAGCTTGCAAGCGTATATATGATAGCAATATTATTCTTAGGCGTTGTTCTTGCTTTGATTGTAAAGAAAACCTACAGGTATTTTTCTCAGGTGTTTGAAAAATACGACGAGTTAAACGCCAGCGTTCAGGAAAATGTCAGCTCAATACGCGTCGTAAAAGCATTTGTACGCGAAAAGCATGAGGTCGAAAAATTCAACCGCGCGGCAACAAACCTTTACAGACTGTTTGTAAAAGCCGAAAACATGATGGTCAGCGTCTCGCCGCTTATGATGCTTACGATTTACGGTTCAATTATCGCGATAAGCTGGTTCGGAGCAAATATGATTGTCGGTTCCGAACTTACAACGGGTGAGCTTACAACAATGCTCACATATTGTATGCAAATTCTCATGAGCCTGATGTTTGTGGCGTTCATCTTTGTAATGATGACAATGAGCCTCGCAAGCGGCAAGCGTGTTGCCGGAGTACTTAACGAAAAATCAAATCTTACCAATCCCGAAAATCCTGATTATAACGTTGAGAACGGTTCAATTGACTTTGAAAACGTTGTGTTCAGCTATAGTGAAAAAAGCGAAAAACCGGTGCTCAGCAACATTAATCTTCATATTAAATCAGGAGAAACCATTGGAATTATCGGAGGCACCGGCAGTTCAAAAACCAGTCTTATCAATCTTATCGGCAGACTTTACGACGTAAACGAAGGAAGCGTGAAGGTCGGCGGCAAGGATGTTCGCACCTATGACCTTGAAACCTTGCGTGACAGCGTGTCTGTAGTGCTTCAAAAAAATGTGTTGTTCAGCGGAACAATTTACGATAATCTTCGCTGGGGAAACGAAAACGCTACGGAAGAAGAATGTCAAAACGTTTGCAAAATAGCCTGTGCCGATGATTTTATTCAAAGCTTTCCCGACGGGTATAATACAAGGATTGAGCAGGGCGGTACAAACGTATCCGGCGGTCAGAAGCAGCGCTTATGTATTGCAAGAGCGCTTCTGAAAAAGCCGAAAATTCTGATACTTGACGACTCAACCAGCGCGGTTGATACCGCTACCGACGCAAAAATCCGCAAGGCGTTTGCCGAACAAATCCCCGACACCACCAAAATTATTATTTCTCAGCGTGTTTCAAGCGTAGAAAACGCCGACAGAATTGTTGTAATGGATAACGGGGAAATTAAATCAATCGGAACTCACGACGAGCTTATAAAGAATTCGCCTATTTACAGTGAAATATACGTTGCTCAAACCGTCGGCAACGGTGACTTTGACAAGAAAGGAGAGATGTAAAATGGCAGCCCCCGGAAGAAGAAATATGCAGCCCCGGCCAAAGGTTAATAATCCGGGTCAAACATTGAAAAGACTCCTTTCAATCATCATGAAGAAGTACAAAATTCAGATGATAATTGTTTTTGTCTGCATTATTGTGAGCGTACTTGCAAGCGTGCAGGGAACGCTGTTTATTCAATCGCTAATTGATGATTATATAGTTCCCATGCTCGGTAAGCCGAAACCGGATTTCACGCCGTTGTTGCTTGCAATCGGCCGAGTTGCTTTATTTTATATCATAGGCGCGGCGGCAACCTTTACACAGTCAAAAATTATGGTTTACGTAACTCAGGGCACAATGAAGGATATGCGCTGTCAAATATTTGAGCATATGGAAAGCCTGCCTATTAAGTATTTTGACACACATTCTCACGGCGATATTATGAGCGTTTATACAAACGACGTTGATACTCTCCGTCAGATGGTCAGTCAAAGTATGCCGCAAATATTTTCAAGCGTAATCACAATTGTTGCGGTGCTATTCAGTATGTTTACACTCAGCGTACCGCTTACCATAGTAACGCTTCTTATGGTATTTGTAATGATGTTCGTTACCAAAACGGTAGCGGGCAAGAGCAGCAAATATTTTCTTGCCCAGCAACAGGATCTCGGTAAAGAAAACGGTTATATTGAGGAAATGATGCAGGGACAAAAGGTTGTTAAGGTTTTTAATCACGAAAAAAAGAGTGTTGAAGAATTCAGGAAACTCAACGACAGCCTTTTTGAAAGCTCATATAACGCGAATATGTTCGCGAATATATTAATGCCAATCAACGCGCAGCTCGGCAACTTAAGCTACGTTATTTGCGCAATCACCGGCAGCGCGTTTGCGATACTCGGCGGAGGCTTACTCGGACTGTCGCTCGGTTCGCTTGTCAGCTTTTTATCCTTTAACAAAAGCTTTTCACATCCCATAAGTCAGGTAAGCCAGCAGTTCAACAGTATAATCATGGCTCTTGCCGGAGCTGAGCGTATATTTGAACTTCTTGACGAAGAAAGCGAGGAGGACAACGGCTATGTAACCTTGGTAAACGCCGAAAATGTTGACGGCAAACTAACCGAAACAGATAAGCGCAGCGGTTTGTGGGCGTGGAAACATGTTCATCAGGCTACGGGCGAGGTTGAATACAAACCGCTTGAGGGCGCGTTGGTTATGGATGGTGTTGACTTCGGTTATTCCGACGACAAAATGGTTTTGCATGACGTAAAACTTTACGCCAAACCCGGCCAGAAAATAGCGTTTGTCGGTTCAACAGGCGCCGGCAAAACTACCATTACTAATCTTATTAATCGCTTTTACGATATCCAAGACGGCAAAATCCGCTATGACGGTATTAATATTAACAAAATTAAAAAGTCGGACCTTCGCCGCTCGCTTGGCATAGTATTGCAGGAAACAAATCTTTTCAGCGATACCATTATGGAAAATATCCGTTACGGCAGACTTGACGCCACCGATGAAGAAGTTATTGAAGCAGCAAAGCTTGCCAATGCCGATAATTTTATCCGCCAGCTTCCCGACGGATATAACACGGTTATTAAAGCCGATGGCGGCAGCTTAAGTCAGGGACAGCGCCAAATGCTTGCGATTGCCAGGGCAGCGGTTGCCGACCCGCCCGCGCTGATTTTGGATGAAGCAACAAGCTCAATTGATACCCGCACGGAAAAAATGGTTCAGGACAGCATGGATAGATTGATGAAGGGCAGAACAACCTTTGTAATCGCCCACAGGCTTTCAACCGTAAAGAATTCCGACTGTATCATAGTTCTTGAACAGGGCAGAATAATAGAACGCGGTACTCATGACCAGCTTTTGGAACAAAAGGGCAAGTATTATCAGCTTTACACCGGCAACGCTTCATAGGTGAAAATATGAAGCGTATAATATCTTTCATTTTAGCTTTATGTCTGCTCCTTTTTTCTTTGTGTTCCTGCGACGGCTTTGATTTATTCGGTTTATTTCCTTCGGAAATTAAGCTCGTTTGCCATTATCTTGATATCGGGCAGGGGGATTCAATATTTATCGAGCTTCCAAACCGTCAAACTATGTTAATTGATTCCGGAGAAAACTATCATGGCGCCGGTATAATAGATTATATAGAATCACGCGGTTACAAAAGAATTGATTATCTCGTAGCTACTCATCCTCATGCGGATCACATAGGTTCAATGCCGTATATCGTAAGAAATTTTGATATAGGTTCAATTTACATGCCGAAGGTAAGCACAAATTCTTCTATATATGAGGATTTGCTGAAAGCCGTAAAAAGCAAAAAGCTTTCCGTTGTAAATACCAAGGCAGGTTTAAATATTTTAAAAGATGAAGAAATAAACCTGAGCGCGGACGTAGCGGCGCCTGTTAAGCTTGACAGGGAAAATCTTAATAACAGCTCGCTTGTAATCAGACTAAAGTATAAGGATTCTTCGTTTTTGTTTACGGGCGATGCGGAAAATGAAGAGATTTCCGCTATAAAATCAGATATATCCGCCGATGTGCTGAAGGTCGGTCACCACGGAAGCTCAAATTCAACCACAAAGGAATTTCTGGAGAAGGTTAATCCCAAAATCGCAGTTATTTCCTGCGGTGCTCACAATGACTACGGCCATCCTCACAAGTCTGTGCTTAAGCTTCTGAAGCAGGCAAAATGCGAGGTTTACCGCACTGATAAAAGCGGTACAGTTTCGGTTGCTTCGAACGGCTCGGAGTATGAGGTGAACACCGGATTAAACTCGATTGCGAGGTCAAAGAAATGAAAAAATTTACGGTTGACAGAATTGAAGGGGGAAAGGCTGTTCTTGAATGTGAGAACGGCGACATGGTAAATCTTAATCTTTCCGCTCTTCCTAAAAATGTCAGAAAAAAGCTTAAGGATGGCGACGTTCTTCATTTTGAACAAAACAGTTATTTCTTGAGCAAAAGCGAAACTCAGCAGAGAAAGCAAAAAATTGAAAATCTGATGAATGAACTTTTTGTAGACAAATAATAAAAAATGTGCAGACGGTTTTAAACTGCCTGCACATTTTTATGTTTATAAATTTATTAGTGAAATTCCTGTTCTTCCTGCAAAATATCGGCTTTGAATTCCTCGTTCAGTTCGGGATAAGCGGAAAGCATAGGCTCAATTTTAGCGCCCTTCTTCCTGTCAAAATAGTTCTTTGTTATTTTAGCGACCAAGCCGTTCAGCGCAACAAGGCATATCAGGTTCGGAACTGCCATCAGTCCGTTAAAGGTGTCGTCAATTGACCATATTAAGTCGCTTTGAATTAGTGTTGACACAGCTATTAAAATGACATAAACTATCTTAAATATAATTACCGAGTATTTTCGTTTTTCTTCCGAAAGACGGCTGAAGCAGAATTCAATTGCTTTTTCTCCGTAATAAGACCACGCAATAACAGTTGTAAACGCAAACAGCGGAAGAATAATTGAATATACCGCAGTACCGAAGCCGCCGAAGTTTGTTGAGAACATAGACATTGACATCTTCGTGTCGTCCATTGCCGCGTTTAGTGTTCCTAAATCAAAGGTTGTAAGGAAGGTAAGAGAGGTGAGAGTACAAATGATAAAGGTGTCAAAGAAAACTTCAAAAACACCCCACAAGCCCTGCTTAACAGGCTCTCTGGTTTCGGAAGCAGAGTGGGCGATAACCGAAGAACCCAGACCTGCCTCGTTTGAAAATACACCGCGGGCCATACCTTTTGTAATGACCTGCGCAAAGGTGTAACCCAAAATACCTCCGCCCGCTGCCTGAAAATTAAAAGCTTTGCTGAAAATAAGACCAAACGCGGAGGGAATGTTTGTAAAGTGAATGCAAATAGCAATAATTGAAAGGATAATAAACAGAAGTGACATAAAAGGTACAAGCATTGACGTTACCTTGCCGATTCTCTGTATACCGCCGATGATTATAACAGCGGTTAAGCCGGCAATAATAATTCCGACAATCAGCTTTATCATACCTTCGTTCTGCGCGCCCGTAATACCGGTAAAAGCGTTCGTAATTGTGCCTGAAATTTTATTTGTCTGCACGCCGCTCATGCCTATTGCCGCGAAAACGCAGAATATAGCTGCGCAGTAGGCAAGCCATTTCCACTTTAAGCCGTAGGCAATATAATAAAATGAACCGCCTGAAATATTACCCTTTTTATCTTTTTTGCGGAAGTAAAGACCAAGCACGTTTTCCGAATAGTTTGTTACCATTCCGAAAAAAGCCGAAATCCACATCCAGAATACCGCTCCGGGGCCGCCGGTTAAAATTGCCGATACAACTCCGACAATATTTCCTGTACCGACTGTACCTGAAATAGCGGTTGAAAACGCCTCAAACTGTGATACGGATTTAATACGTCTGTCTTTTGTTCTGCCCTTGCCCAAGGATTTAATTGCGGGTATGATTGTGGTTTTCAGCGAATCTCCAAAATGGAAAATCTGTAAAAAACCTGTGCGCACTGTCAGCAAAATACCTGTACCCAAAATCAATATGATAACAGGCCAGCCCCAAACAAGACCGTTAACAAAGTTATTTGCTTTTTCTACTGTGGATATAAAATTATCCCACATTGCGTATTTCCTCCTCCTGTAAATTAAAAAGAGCCTGCGAAAACCGCCGGCTCCGAAGATACGCGTAAAGCTGATAAAGCTCCGTCCTTTTGCCTGAGAGATTCACAGCAATGCTGTTTGCACCTTCGGCATCCAAAATGGAATTCTCCGGAGTACCGTCCGCGTGCGGTTCAAAGGTTCTGCACGCATCACACGGCTCTGTAACTCTATCATTTTATCACATTATTTTAAACATAACAATACATATTTTGCAATTATAAAATAAAATTTTGCAATTTATAACAAAATGTGTTTTAAAAAATTAAAACGGAGCGATTGTCGGCTCCGTTTTGTCGATATGTTAATTTTTCAGTGCCTGTAAAGGCGCGGGAATGCGACCGCCTCTGTTGATGAAAACATCGGGAGCTCCTGCTCTTACGGGCATTACCGGGCCTGAGCCAAGCAGACCTCCGAATTCAAGCACATCTCCTGCCTTAAATCCTACAGCGGGAATAAGTCTTACGGCGGTGGTTTTTGTATTTACCATACCTATTGCCGCTTCGTCAGCAATAATTGCCGAAATTGTTTCGGGAGTGATATCCCCGGGGACGACAATCATATCAAGACCTACCGAACACACAGCCGTCATTGATTCAAGTTTGGTAATATCAAGATGACCGCTTTTTGCCGCTGCAATCATTCCTGCGTCCTCGGACACCGGAATAAACGCTCCGCTGAGTCCGCCGACATGACTTGAAGCCATTACGCCGCCTTTTTTTACAGCGTCGTTAAGCAGCGCAAGCGCTGCGGTTGTACCGTGACAGCCGCATTTCTCAAGTCCCATTTCTTCAAGAATATATGCAACGCTGTCTCCGACCGCGGGGGTGGGGGCAAGGGACAGATCAACAATACCGAACGGCACGCAAAGTCTTTTGCTTGCTTCCTGAGCCACAAGCTGACCCATTCTGGTTATTTTAAACGCGGTTTTCTTAACCATATCGGCAATCTGCGTAATATCCTTTCCGGCGCCGTCCTTAGCAAGCGCGGCTCTTACTACGCCGGGACCCGAAACGCCGACGTTAATTACAGTATCAGCTTCTCCGACTCCGTGAAACGCTCCCGCCATAAAAGGATTATCCTCCGGAGCGTTGCAAAAAACAACAAGCTTTGCCGCGCCGATACAATTACGATCAGCGGTTATTTCCGCGGTTTCTTTAACGATTTTACCCATCATTTTTACCGCGTCCATATTTATGCCTGCCTTGGTTGAGCCTATGTTTACCGATGAACAAACATACTCGGTTTCGCTGAGCGCCTGCGGAATACTTTCAATAAGAGCGTAATCACCGCTTGCAAAGCCCTTTTGAACCAAAGCAGAATAACCGCCTATAAAGTTTACGCCAAGCTCCTTTGCGGCTTTATCGAGGGAATAAGCAAATTTTACAATTTTATTGCTTTGGCACGGAGCGGCAACCATACCAATCGGCGTAACGGATATTCGTTTGTTGATAATCGGAATACCGTACTCGCTTTCAATATCCTCACCGGTTTTAACCAAGTCTTTTGCGCTGCGGCAAATTTTGTCGTAAACCTTTACGCACGCCTTGTCAATATTCTCGTCAAGACAGTCAAGCAGCGAAATGCCCATGGTGATGGTTCTCACGTCAAGGTTTTCGTTGTCAATCATATTTATGGTTTCAAGTATATCTTTGGTTTCGAGCATTATAATGTCCTCTCAATCGGTTTAAATCTTATGCATACTATTGAAGATATCTTCGTGCATAATATGGATTTTTGTCGCGGTTTCTTCACCAACCTTATCAAGGCTTTCCCTTAACTGCTCAAATCCTATAGTTGCCTTGTCAATTTCAACAAGCATAATCATTGCAAACATATCCTGAAGAACGCTTTGAGTAACCTCGACAATATTAACTCCTGCCTTAGCGCAGGCGTCCGATACTTTTGCAAGAATTCCGACTGTATCTTTACCGATTACGGTGATGATAGCTTTCATAATAACCTCCTGTTTTCGGAAATATCATACACTTAGTATTATATATTTTTTTGCCATTAAAGTAAAGTTAAATCTTGCATAAACATACCTGTTATGATATTATTTTTTTAGGAGGATTAGAAATATGATTTTATGTGATTTTCATACACATTCCGACAATTCTTTTGACGCCGAAAGCAGCGTTGACGAAATGTGCGTTGCCGCAATTTCGCGCGGATTATCCACGATAGCTATTACAGACCACTGCGAAGCGCCGTTTATAAACCTCGGAGAAGATTGTGAATTCGGCAGCTTTGACAGGCAAATCCCAAAGTCCGTAAGCGACGCCCTTTCGGCCCGCGAAAAATATAAGGGAAAGCTTAATGTAATTTGCGGTATGGAGCTCGGCGAGCCGATGCACGATTTAAAGCAAACGGCTCATGCCCTTAATTACGCGGATTTTGATTTTATTTTGGCTTCTGTGCATAACTTAAGGTTCCGCGACGACTTTTACTATATGGATTACAGCCGGGTTGACATTGATAAGCTTTTGGAGGAGTACTTTTCAGAGCTTGCGGAAACTGCCGGTTTTTCGGATTTTGACAGCCTTTCACATCTTACGTACCCCTTGCGCTATATAGTTGAACGCACAGGAAGCTTTCCCGATTTGACAAAGCATATCGGGCAAATTGAAAATATATTCAATATTCTGATAAAGAATAATAAAGCGCTTGAAATCAATGTTTCGGGATTATTCCAACCAATAAACACAACCCTGCCTCATCAGGAACTGATTAATTTATACCGTAAAATGGGTGGGAAATATATCACCATCGGTACAGACGCTAACAGCTCGAGCCGCGTCGGAGTCGGAATAGAAAAAGGATTGGAAGCCGCAAAAGTCGCCGGCTTTACCAATTACACAATATATGAAAAGCATATTCCGAAGTTAATTCCTATTTACTAATAAAAACTGTCCTGACGGGCAGTTTTTTTATTATAAATCTTTTATCCGTTTAATTATTTGCTCAATGCCTCTTTACATCGTTTTTGTATAATTTTTTATAATATTTGTCCCTATAACATCATATTTAGTCATTTAAAAAGCATTGTATTTAATGTTCATTATTTTATAATAATGTTGACATTTATATGTTAATAATTTATAATTATTAATATAAACTTTTTAGGAGATTCAATATGAAAAGAAGCAAAAAAACCACATTCACAGGTATAAAGGCGCTTTTTACTGCCATTTGCCTTATAATTGTATCAATTTCAACGTGCGTACCCGCATATGCGGATAACGGCAGCGATGAAACCGGAAGGGTATATTATCAGCTGGAAACAGACATAGGTCAGTACGCTTATGCTGATTATGCCAACAACCGTTATTTCACATTGGTTGACGATAAAATCTATGTGTATGACGCTGAATCCGGTATTCATAATGAATTCTATAATTTCAAGGATAAATCTGCAGACCCCGCAACATTTAAGTTTTACGATTTTTATACTTTGGATTCAAAGCTTTATTACCTTTATCCATGCGGCGGTTCAAGTTACATAATGATTGTTGATTTTAATAAGCTCAGCATTTACAACAATAAGCTCAACATTGCGTGCACGTCTTTGATTGCCCTCAATTCAGGCGATATTATTACATTTTCCCCTGTGAATAAGGGAATTGTTTTTATAATCCATTCTGACGGCTCAACTTCCTCTCACAACGTTCCTTCGGGTGTAAACGATTTTTACGGTGAAGATTTGATCGGCAACATCTATTATTCCGCGTCCAACGGACTGACGTTTGCTTCATATGACGGAAAAAGCTTTGTTCCGTCAAATAAAAAAGTCAGCGGAGTCAACATTGATTTAAACAAACACACATCTGCTCTTGAAATTTACGACAGAAGAATACTTGCCGATTATACAGGCAACGTATGTTCATTAAGTGACGGAAAAGCCGATAAGCTTTTTGCTTTCAACCGTCCGAACTTTTCGGATATAAATTATCAGGGCTTCGGCAGTGAAACGGTATTCGTTCCGGACAGCCAATACGCAATCGGTATGGGGGGCAACGCTTCTCTTGATTTATATAACTATGTTGAAAATGAATATATATCTTCGCTCGATACAAAGCACAATGTTTACGCCGTTATCAGATTTGGTTCAGGCGTGCTCTGTTTTGAAAAGGACAGTACAGGCTGTTACGTTGAGATTATACCAATCAGCTTGTTTACACAAATTCAGTCAAGCGTAACAAATCTGAATGAGCTGGATGTTTACAAAAACAGAAGTTCATCAGATGTAGCTCAAAAATACATTCAGGCAATTTCAGGCTTTGATTTGTCTGAAGTTATGCTTGAGGAATCGGGCTCCGCAACCGCTCCGTACGCTCAGTCGGTAATGAGTCAACGTGCTCAGCAGGCGTTGCTTAACTTCTCAAATTACCAGCGTTGGATATGCGGTTTAAGTGATTATCAAACCGGCGGAAAAGAATCAGTAGAGCTTGCCGCCAAGGGCGCTATTCTCCTTAACGCTTCTTCGGTTCAGGGACACTATCCTCCCAAACCTTACGATATGGATGAAGATTTTTATAATATCGCGTACAAAGGCACGGGCGGCAACATTTCTTACGGTCACGAAAATACAATAAAAGGCGGAATACAGGCAATCCGCGCACTTACAAATGATACCAATAATCAATCAAACGCGGAAATCTACAGTGAAAACGGATTGAATTACCAGGGCTACAACACACCCGGTCACCGCAACAGCTTTTTACAGCGCGGCGGAGACTATATAACCTATGGTTCTTCTGACAGAGTGCTGCTTCAGTATTTTGAATACGCGCAGCTTAATCCCAATCATTCCGGCACTTTTACCGAAAACAATAACAATGAGGCAGCTTACGCGTGGCCTGCTCCCGGAGCGTTTCCTGCTGATGAAATAGATACGGAAGCGTTTTGGACTGTCTATTTAAATACGGATAAAATCAATACAGGCTATAAAAATTTAATAATAACCATCACCGACCTCCAAACGGGGGAAAGCGTTGTTCGCAATACGGTTATGCATGATGTTGACGGTCAGCGTGAAGGTTATTCGCTTTCAACCTTCTGGGGCAAAAGCATAAGCTTTACTCCGCCGAAAACCGATAGTTACAAGGGTAAAAGCTATAAAATCACAATTGAAAATCTGGTTGACGGCAAAGGTATGCCCGCTGAGATTGAATATACAATTAATATGTTTGATTACAGTGATAAATTTATTATTGACGGTATCGAGTATGAGATTTCGGAAAACGGAGAGCTTGTGCCTGTACATGTTCCTGCCACTGAACCCGTGACCTCTCAGCCCGTAACGGAACCTGTGACTTCTCAGCCCGTAACGGAACCTGTGACTTCTCAGCCCGTAACAGAACCCGTGACCTCGCAGCCC
>ODAI013543205.1_pt1 | contig 22577 bp, 22 predicted proteins | sample 1539321 | NCBI WGS metagenome assembly ODAI01 (sample SAMN02144231, study PRJEB22623) | gut metagenome | biome: sheep rumen | host: Ovis aries | place: New Zealand | reverse complement strand
TCTCCTTTCAGATTTTCAAAATCACTGCATTCGGCCCCCTTGCCTAAAGGGCACGACGCGTTAAGCAAACGTGCCGGGGGCACGTTTGTAGCCAAAGCGGGGAGCAATCTGTGATTGCGACCTGGGCCGAAGGCTGGCACGGCCGATCCCCCGCGAGGCCGTGACTGGGGGATACCGTCCATGCGACCTGATGCGTTGAACGATATTTGCCCACCTTGCCGCATTTACCGTTTCCGTGCAGGCATAAGAGCCTGTGCAAAAAGCGGTGCGGCTGTGGAGATTCCGTGCCGCCTTCTTCTGCCGCCGGCAGCGACGCGAAGCTAGTCCTTTAGGGCGGCGATGCGCAATCCCCCCGCCCCAGTGTTGCGACACTGGGGCACCCCCCTTTAGGCAAGGGGGGCATTTTCTATTCGACCTTGAGGCTGTCGACGAAGAACTCGCGGCCGGAGGTCATTTTGAGCTCTGCGCTTCCGCATGTGGGACAGCAGGCCTTCTTACGGTCCACCGGACCCTCATACCCGCAGCTGCGGCACTGAAAGCAGCCCGGCACACGCTCAAAGAGAAGCTTTGCGCCTTCGGCGACCGTGCCCTTTGAGGCCAGAGGGAAAAGGTCAACGATGTATTCCGGGACCACATCGGAGTATTCTCCGAGCTTCATGCGGATCTCCAGGGTCCGGATAAAGCCGTTTTTTTCCGCTTCCTTCGCAACAAGGTCGATGACGTTTTTGGTTAACCCTAACTCGTGCATCAGCGGTCAAGGCAGCTGAAGCAGGGGTCGATGCTGGCGATGATGAGGCCGGCGTCGGCCACGCTGTTGCCGCGCAGCATATAGGGCACCGTCGGGGTATTCTTGTAGCTCGGCACATGGACGCTCAGACGGTGGTTATTGAAGCCGCCGTTGCCGACGACCATCTGTGTCAGCTGGCCGCGGGGCGCCTCATGACGGCAGACGGCAGAACCCTTCTGGATCTTGGGCAGCTTGTTGCCGAGATTGATGGGCCCGTCGGGGAGGTTCTTCAGCGCCTGCTCGATGATCTTCATGCTCTCATAACATTCGAGGGCACGCACCACCACGCGGGCAAATACGTCGCCGCTTTCCACCACGGGCACGTCAAACTTGAAGTCGCCGTAGGAGCAGTACGGGGAGTCGCGGCGCACGTCCACATTCACACCCGAGGCGCGGGCATGCGGGCCGATGGCGCCGAGACGAATGGCAACGTCCTTTTCCAGCACGCCGACACCCTTGGTGCGCAGGGCGATGGTCTTGTCGTTGAGAGCGATCTCCACAATGCGGTCCATGGGGCCCTTGAGCTTATCGAGGGATTTCAATAATTTTGCCTTCAGCTCATCGTCGATGTCGCGCCGTGCGCCGCCGATGGTGACCATGGCGTAGTTGACGCGGTTGCCGGTGAGCTCTTCCAGCAGATCCATCACGAGCTCGCGCTCGTCCCAGATGTGCATGAACATGCTGTCATGCCCGATGACATGGCAGGCAACGCCCAGCCACAGGAAGTGGGAGTGCAGACGCTCAAGCTCGGCCGTAATGACGCGGATATACTCGCCGCGCTTGGGGCACTCGATGCCGTTGATCTGCTCGACGCACATGGCGTAGGTCAGGGCGTGGGAGTGGGAACAGATGCCGCACACGCGCTCTACCAGCACCAGGGTCTGGATGGCGTTGCGCTCGGTGGCGAGCTTCTCAATGCCGCGGTGGTTGTAACCGACGAAGACCTCGGCGTCCTTGATGAGCTCACCCTCGGTATAGAGCTTTGCGTGAATAGGCTCCTCCAAAGCGGGATGGTAGGGGCCGATGGGAACGATATAACTCATCTTATCCCTCCTTTATATTCCTGGCTCGCAGCTCACTGAGCGGCGTGACCATGATCTGGCCCTTGCCCTGGGTCTCCAGCATTTCCTCGGGCAGGAAAAGCCGCTTGGAAGTGTCGAGTCCCTCGAACTCCACGCCGAATAGCTCATTGAGTTCGCGCTCCGGCCAGGTCGCCGCGCAGTCGTAAATTTCACCGATGGAGGGAAGTGTCGTCTCGCCCACCACATGATAGGACTCGATGACTGGCTCGACCTGGTATTCCCACGAGATATCCAGCTTCCCCTCTTCATTGAGGAAGCCATGGATCATTGTGAGGATCACCCCGGCCTTTCGCATCTTCTCCGCAATCGGTATGACCTGGTCTTTGGTAATGTCGATTCTCTTGTATGCCTGCATACCTTTCACCTCTCTGCTTATTCCAAATTTCTCTGAAACATATTTATATAGAAATGCGGTTTGGCCCGCGATTTCTCAGCATATGCGCGGAAGCTGGGCTCCCGTAAGTTTTTGCAGAATCCGTTTCCCGCCGAAGGCCGTCTGCATCACAAGCCTGCCGGGATAGTCGGCGCTGACATAGCCGATGAGGGCAGCGTCGCGCCCCTCTTCGGTTTTGCGCATGGCCTCGAGCACCATGTCCGCGTCGGCTGCGTCCACCACCGCGAGAAGCTTGCCTTCGTTTGCACAGTAGAGCGGCTCAAGCCCCAGCATCCCGCAGGCGGCCTGCACCTGGGGGCGGACGGGGATCTTGTCCTCGTCGATCACGATACCGAGCTCGCTTCCCTCGATAAACTCATTGAGCGTGGTGGCGACACCGCCGCGTGTGGGATCGCGCAGGACGCGCACCTTGGCTCCGGTTTCGAGGATCGCTCTGCACAGGCCGTTCAACGCCGCGCAGTCGGAGCAAAGCTGCCCCTGCATCATGCCGCTTCTCGCGAGAATGACGGCAGTCCCGTGGTCGCCGACCGTGCCGGAGACGATCACCGCGTCCCCCGCCCGGATGTTCTTCAGGCTGAGGCCGGGATATTTCAGAAAGCCGATGCCGGCGGTGTTGATATAGAGCTTGTCGCCCCTCCCCTTTTCGACGACCTTGGTGTCGCCGGTGACGATCTGCACCCCCGCCTTTTCGGAGGCTGCGCGGATGGATTCCACCACGCGCCGGAGATCATCCATGGGAAGTCCTTCCTCGAGAATCAGGGCGCAGCTTAAATACTTCGGCTCCGCGCCGCACATGGCAAGGTCGTTGACCGTGCCGCAGACGGCGAGCTTGCCGATGTCCCCGCCGGGGAAAAAGATGGGGTCCACCACAAAGCTGTCGGTGGAGAAGGCGAGCTGCCCCACCCCTTTTACGATTGCCCCGTCGCCCAGGGAATCAAGCGCCGGGTTTGAAAAGGCCGGGACCAGCAGTTCGTCGATCAGGCGGGCGGTTTTCTTGCCGCCGCTGCCGTAATCCAGTGTAATGATTTCTTCCATTGAAATAATATCTCCTAGTAGGCTCCCTCTTTGAGGGAGCTGTCAGCGAAGCTGACAGAGGGAGTTTCTATAAAATTTCTGCATATTTCCACGCGGCGGCACAGGCCCCCTCGGAGGACACCATGCACGGGCCGACCGGGTCTTCCGGCGTGCAGGCTTTGCCGAACATGGGGCAGAGCTCCGGACTGAGTCGCCCGGTGATGACCTCGCCGCAGCAGCAGGCTGTCGGCGGCTCGGAGGATGCGTACTTGATCTGAAAGCGCCGCTCGGCGTCAAAGTCTTTGAGTTCCCCGCACAGGCCGAGGCCGCTTGCCTCGATCCCGCCGAGACCGCGCCAGACATCAAAGCGCTCCTCAAAGCACTGCTTCATGATCTTTTGCGCCAGAAGATTCCCGCTCTGGGAAACGGCGCGGGTGTATTCGTTTTCAAGCCGGGGGCTTTTCTCCGCAAGCTGCTTTACGAGTCTGAAGACCGCGAGCAGGATATCCTCCGGCTCAAAGCCCGCGATCACGGCGGGGAGCTTGTAGTCCTGCGGCAGGAAAGCAAAGCCGTCGGCGCCGATGATGGTCGCCACATGGCCAGGGCAGAGAAAGCCGTCCACATTGAAGCCGTCCATGGCGATGAGCGCCCGCAGCGCAGGCTCCACCAGCTTGAGCATCGACCATACAGAGAAGTTCTTTGCGCCCTTCTCCTGCGCGGTCAGCACCGCCGCGGCGGTGCCGGGGGCAGTGGTCTCAAAGCCGACGCCGAGAAACACCACCTGTTTATCGGGGTGCTGCAAGGCAAGCTCCACCGCGTCCACCGGGGAATACACGGTTTCCACCTGCGCGCCGAGGGCTTTTCTTCTGAGAAGACTGTCCCCCGCACGACTTCCGGGCACGCGCAGCATATCGCCGTAGCTTGTGAGGATCACGTCCTTTTCCATGCTCAGTTCCAGCACCGCGTCGATCACCTGCGGCGGCGTGACGCAGACCGGGCAGCCGGGGCCGGAAAGAAGCTTCACTTCCTTCGGCAGCATGGACTTGATGCCGGCCTCGGCAATGGACATGGTATGGGTGCCGCAGACCTCCATCAGCTGGATCTCGCCGGGGACGATCTCCCGCATTTCCCTGAGCAGGGATGCCGTTTTCTCCTTACCCCAGGGCATTGCGCACATCCTCCCAGGCCTCAAGATCGTCCAGCGCCTGCTGCTCGGGCAGGCGTTCGATGGCAAAGCCCGCATGTACAATCACATAGTCGCCGATTTTGGGCTCTTCGATGAAGTCCACGCGGATCTCGCGCCGCATGCCCATCGCCTCACCCACGGCGCTTTTGCCGTTTATTTCAACCAATTGTAAGGGAATTGCCAGACACATATAAATAATTCTCCTTTTAGGCTCCCTCTCTGAGGGAGCTGTCGCGGCGCGTCTCACGCAAGCGCCGTGACTGAGGGAGTTGTCACCTATTGCTTCTCCCCCTCTATCGCCGCTTCCGCGATCATCAGCTGGCCGAGGGACAGTCCCTCGTCATTGCAGGAAACGCGCCGGTGCCGGAGTACCCGAAAGCCTTCCTTTTCCAGTCTCGCGGGAAGCCGCGTCATCATAACCATATTCTGAAAGCTGCCGCCGGAGAGGGCCACGGTCGAGATGCCGCTTGCCTCACGGGCAGCAATGCACTGCTGTACCGCCATCTCGATGAGCGTGTTCATAAAGCGGGCCGCGAGTACGCCGGAGTCCACGCCTCTGTTTCGTTCCATGACCATTTCGCGGATCATCTCCCGCCAGTCAAAGCGGAGGGGGCTGCCCTCCAGCACGATAGGAAACACGCCCTTGTCTTCCTCTGCCGCGGCTTCCAGCAGGACTGCGCCCTGGCCCTCATAGCTGCAGCGCGTTTTGATGCCGAGGATCGCGGCCGCGCCGTCAAACAAACGGCCCATGCCGCTCGACAGTGGGCAGTTGAGTCCGGCATTCAGCATCTGCTCATAGAGGGCTGCGTTTTCGATCCCGCCGGGGTCCAACCCTGCATCACGTAACAGCGCGAAGGCCACGCGTTCCGGCTCCTTTGTGACAAGATCGCCGCCGATGAGCGGGATGGGGCGGATGGAGCCAAAACGCTCAAAGCTGTGATAATCTCCGATCAGGCACTCCGCACCCCAGCTTGTCCCGTCGGTGCCGAGGCCGGTGCCGTCCCACACAAGGCCGATCACCTTTTCCGATACGCCGTTATCCGCCATGCAGGCGGCCATGTGCGCGTGGTGGTGCTGGACGCGAATGAGGGGGATGCCCTCTTCCTCTGCGCGTTTGACCGCATATTCCGTGGACAGATAGTCCGGGTGCAGGTCGCAGGCAAGCGCCCGCGGGTGAATGTCGAACAGGCGCTCAAAATGCGCGATCTGTCCGGTATAGGCGTCGAAGGTCTCCATGTTCTTGAGATCTCCGATGTGTTGACTCAAAAAAGCATAGCGGCTGCGGGAAAGGCAGAAGCTGGCCTTCTGCTCAGCCCCACAGGCAAGGATGGGCAACAGTTCGCGGTCCAGACGCACGGGAAACGGCACATAGCCCCGCGAGCGCCGGGCAAAATATTCCTGTCCGTCCAGCACCCAGCAGAGGGAATCGTCGCAGCGGGTCTGGATGTCACGGTCATGGAGCAGAAATCCGTCCGCAATGCCGCGCAGATTTTTGAGGGCCTCACGGTTGTCCGTCATCATGGGCGTATCGGAGAGATTGGCGCTGGTCATGACCAGCATGTCGAGATCGTCCCCGAACAGCAGCACATGCAGCGGCGTGTACGGCAGCATCACGCCCACACGGGTATTTTCACTCAGATGCCAAAGCCCCGGCTCCTTCTTTTTCAGCAGCACGATCGGGCGGCGGAAGCTCTCCAGAACGCGCCGTTCGTCCTCCGACAGCTCACAGATTTTGCGGGCGCAGTCGACATCCCGGCACATGACAGCAAAGGGCTTTTCGTCCCGCTGCTTTCTTCTGCGAAGCGTCCGTGCGATCCCGGGATCATCGCAGCGGCAGGCAAGATGGATACCCCCGAGGCCCTTGACTGCTATAATCTGCCCCGCTTTTAAGGCATCGCGTGCAAGCTCAATAGCGTCGCCATCGACCCTGCGCCCTTCCCCGTCAAGGTAAAACACTTCAGGTCCGCAGTCCGGGCAGCAGTCCGGCTGCGCGTGATAGCGGCGGTTTTCAATGTCGTGGTATTCCCGTTCGCAGTCCGGACACATGGGAAAGGCCGCCATAGAGGTTTTTGCCCGATCGTAGGGCACATCCCGGATGATGGTAAAGCGCGGGCCGCAGTTGGTGCAGTTGATGAACGGATAGCGGTAACGCCGGTCGGCGGGGTCCTTAAGCTCCCGCAGGCAGTCGTGGCAAATGCAGATGTCGGGTGAGATGAGCGTGTCACGCATAAGCTCCGTCCGGCTGTCGAGGATGCGGAACCCGGAAAAGCCCTTGAGATGATCGGAATATTCGGCCGTTAGCTCCTCGATAACCGCAAGCTTCGGTGCGCGCTGGGGCAGCTCCTCCACAAAGCGTTCAAGCGCTTCGCGTGTGCCCTCAAGTTCCAACTCCACGCCGGAGGAAGTGTTTTTGATGGTGCCGCTTAAGCCCCGCTCCCGCACAAGCCTGTGCACGTAGGGCCGGAAGCCCACACCTTGCACGATCCCGCGTATATGTATCAACGCGTGCTCCAAGCTCCAGTATTCTCCCCTGCTTCGTTTTTCCATATCTGTCCAGTGCGTAAAAAAGCGCATACACAGACATAGTGATTATACCACAGTCTGTGTATTTAGCAAGATAAGTCTTTCAATTTCAGTCGATTTTAGCAAAAACGCCACAAGATATTGTTTTAACGAAGTCCCGTCAGCCACAGGATAAGCCCATATACCGCCCCGGTGCTCACGCCGTAAACGATCACCGGCCCGGAGATCACGAACATTTTTGCGGCGGTTCCGGTGATTTTGCCCTCGGTCTTGTATTCAAGCGCCGGGGACACCACGGCATTGGCAAAACCTGTGATCGGCACCAGGGTCCCGGCGCCGCCGAATTTGGCAATTTTGTCATAAACGCCCAAAGCCGTGAGCAGCGCCCCCAGCAGCACCAGCGTCACCGACACCGCGCCTGCAGCCGCGTCGTTTTCCATTCCGGCTGCTTCGTACAAAGCACGCAGGATCTGGCCCACCATGCAGATAAGTCCCCCGCTTATAAATGCGCGCAGCATATTGCGCGCCGCTTTGGAGCGCGGCACATGCCGGGATACATACCTCGAATACTCCTGCCTGTTCAAATCCATATGCTGATCCTCCCCTGTCTTCTGTTGCGCTGCATGGATAGTATGTGCCGCGCGCGAAGCGGCATTCGATAAAAAACTGGAAAAAAGAAAAAATAATGCTTGACTTTATCGCAAGGCCGCATTATAATGGCAAAGCTGACAAGTTAACAGATACTTTTCGAGCAATACGGAGTTGTCGCGTAGTTGGTCGAGCGCGCACGATTGGAAATCGTGTAGGGGTCAAAAGCTCCTCGAGAGTTCGAATCTCTCCAACTCCGCCATCAAAGAAACCTCTTTTGTCTACCAAGACAAGAGAGGTTTTTCTCGCATTTTGGGCGATAATCGGGCAAATATATGCAAAATCGGGCTTTCAGACGGTAGTTCAGCCGTCCGAGAGCCCGATTTTTTTGTTTCGGGCAGCAAAACCGGTCGAAAATGCTGGTGTACTTTTTGCTTTTCTTTACGGCAATAAAGAACGCCTAAAAGTTACATCCGGGGGGATTTGAATGACGAAAAAGAAAAAAGCGTGTCGATGTTGCTCATAATCCGTTGTTTTATAATCCGTATGCTCTATAATATTATTATACCCTACTATGAGGTGAAGTGAAATGATTACAAAAGATTTGGGAGATCGTATCAAAGAGCTCCGGCAAAAGACCGGTTTAAGCCAAGAGAAATTTGCTCTAAAAATTGAAATGGACAGAACGTATTTCGCTTCCGTCGAAGCAGGGCGGCGAAACATTGCCATTTGCAATATCAAGAAAATTGCTGATGGGCTTGGCGTTTCGCTTAGTAAGTTATTTGAAGGTCTTTGACCTTCTGTAAATCAGGAAAGACATAGCATTAGGAGAATTAAAATGAGTGATTTTATAATTGACGAATTCTACGAAGCAATGGATGGAGTAATTCTTGATGCTTACGGTATTTTAGACTCTCAAGGTAAAATACATACTTTAGGGACGGATTCAAAAATAATTGGTAGAGTGTTCGAAATGTTCGCCCAACCCATTCTTGAGAGTATTGCTCATAGACACAATTTGATTTTGCGCACACCTGAATCACAAACTGTATATCCAGATTTTGTTTTGATGGAAAACGAGGCATCTAAAAGCAAAATTGCGATTGACATAAAGACAACATACATTACAAGTGACAATTCAAGGATTGTCTTCACATTGGGATCATTTGGATCATACATGCGTAATAATACCAAAAACATAGAATTCAAATATACAGATTACGCTAAGCACTACGTCATTGGATTCGTATACAAGAGAAATGACGCAGCACAAGAAAGCCGCGTAATAGATTATGAAGATAGGGGAAGGATTACTTTTCCGTATCACGATGTGAAATACTTTATTCAGGAAAAATACAAAATAGCGGGTGATAAACCAGGATCGGGTAATACAGAGAATTTAGGATCATTTCCAACGCGAGATTTTTCAGCGTTGAAAGAGGGGCGAGGGCCATTCAGCAAACTTGGACAAGATGTTTTTGATTTGTACTGGAAGTACTATCCGAAATATCGAGCGCCAGAAAAAGCGTACACTTCGCTTCAGGGATTCCTTCAATGGATGCCGAATCAAGGAAGATCGTTGTCTCTGCTTCACCCCTTTGACTATGATGCAGTTTTAGCAAAAATTGAAGAATACAAATCAAATCATTCATAAAACTCAAACAACACAACGGCTCACGAATTTCGAATTCGTGAGCCGTTGTGTTATCGTTTTATTGCAAGTACTTCAACCATAGGGTGGCGATTGGATTCTTTTGCACCAATGTGATAGAAATGATCTTGCTCATGCCATTGAAAATCTGACCAATAGTCAAATAAATGTTCGTTTTTCCTAAATTCATTTTCTTTCCACATCGAAAGACAAACATTTGCTGGGGTTTTATGTGCATAATCTGCGAGGGCAATCGCTTCCTCATCCGGCCATTCACCAACGTAAGAAGTGTCCCGGCCTATGTACGGAGGATCCAAATATATATAGTCATTTTCAGTTGCACCAGAAAATGCCTCTTGCCATGGAGTGCATGTAAATACCCAGTCCCTGTTTTTCATAACGTTGGCAATCTTTGATACTTGATTGCAAATTTTCGTTATATAGGCACGGGAGAACCTATTTGGTTTTTGGCAAAATGGCACATTGAATTGACCGCTTCTATTAAATCGGATCATGCCATTAAAATCTGCACGGTTCAAAAACAGAAAATAAAGTGGGTCACCGTTCTGATTGAAATAATCACGCATTTCAATATAGTAAACAGCCCCACGCTTTTCCAACTCAGCTCCGTGGTACTCTAGAAAATCTCGTACTTCTTTGCTTGTTATAATACCCTTCTGAATTGCTTGGTATAAAGCGATGACATACTGGTTTTTATCATTGAGAAGTGCACGATTAGGAGCAAGATTGAAAGCTACAACGCCAGAGCCGACAAAAGGCTCGATCCACAGGCCATCTTCTTTTCGGTTAACTGTTTTAATGATGAATGGCACGAGCTTAGTCTTAATACCTTGGCATTTTATGGGGGGAACAATAATTCTAAATTCATCCATAGGAGATACCTTTCTCTATCAAATTGAGCTTTTTCCGCTTTTAACCCATGAGTCAAGTTCAGAACGTTTGAACTTCCATTGTTTTCCGATCTTGTGTGCGGGTATTGCAGAATTGGGGTTTTTGATCCAATTGCGGATAGTGTCTTTATTAACACCAAGATAATCTGCCGCTTCTTCGATGCCTATCCATTTATCGACAAGTTCAATATTCATAATAAAGACTCCTTTCAATAGAATTATAGCATAAACAGGTGGAAAATACAAGTGTTTAGTGTGAATTAGCATGAATTATTTAGAATTGATATGAACACGAATCGACAATTACGCAAAACGATATCGTTCTGATATCTATTCGTAGCAGAAATGTGACGGCACACTGGTGTACTTTTTGGTGTTCTTTCTATGGTTTGGTGTACTTTTAGTAGTTCTTAGGCAAAAATAAACACCATCCTTTTGGGTGGTGTTTATTTTTGCCTTTGGAGAGATTCGAATCAAAATCGAACATGCCAGTGGCATGTTCATCGTCCAGTGCGCACACTGGACGATACCTCTATTTTGTTTTCCCGTCCCCCGCAAGGGAAAACAAAATGCAAGCGAATCTCTCCAACTCCGCGTCGTCAGAAGAACTCAACTCCATTCCGTTTCCGCGGATCGCAAAAGTGCATAGCGTTTCGCGAGCAACATACGACGGTCTAGACTCGCCGCGAAAACTTCATATCCGTTGAGTCCTTCTTCCTTCTCCAAATCAGACCCGCTTTGCTGGGCTCCGATTTGGGTATGGTATCTTAAATGCACCAGGGGTGTTCCTGTTCATCGTTTCAGATACGCGGACGAAACCGGGAAATTGAAATACGTATCGGGGTAGGGCTCGTTCTCCAGCGTGAAATGCCACCACTCGCAGTCGATGGGCTGAAAGCCGTTTCGGACCATGGCCTTTTGCAAGAACATGCGGTTATCAAACTGCTCGTCCGTGATGCCGCGGTAGTCGGGATGTGACAGCTCCCCGAAATAATCAAACGGTCCGCCCATGTCCACTTCTTTGCCGGTCTTCATGTCCAGGAGCGTCAGGTCCACGGTGCTGCCGCGGCAGTGGCTGGAGACGCTCGCGATATAGCCCCTGGCAAAGAGCTCCTGCTTTTCCAGCTCCGGGTAGAAATAGGGCTTCATGCGGATGTCCTGGTCCTCGATGCCCCAGAGGGTGAAGTGCTTGACCGCGCAGGCGGGGCGATAGGCGTCGAAGACCTTGAGACGGTAGCCCTGGACATTGAGCTCATTGCTGACGGTTTTGAGCGCCCGTGCCGCTTCAACAGTGAGCAGGGCACAGGGCTCCTCATATCCGTCGATGCGCTCCCCAATAAAGTTATAGGTGGAGTAGTACCGGATTTCCTGTACGATATGCGGCACGAAATCCGCAAGCACGACAAAACCCGAGGAATCCATTGTTACATCGTTTTTTGGTACAGTTCTCATCATTCTCTCGTTTCTCTCCGCGTTTCCAAACGCGAAAACCCCCGACAGCGCTGCCGGGGTTTTTCGTTTTCCGCTCAGCCGAGGTACTGCGCGTTGGTCCAGCCGCTCATACCGGCTCTGGGATTGTAGACCCAGACATAGGTTCTGCCGTCAGAGCCGACGGTGTAGCCGCCGGTGATCTGCAGGACCTGGCCGTTGTAGCTCTCTGCGCCGCGGATCTCGTTATTGTAGTCGTAAGTCGGGTTGGTGCGCAGGGCGAGGTAGCCGGTCTGCAGACCTCTCACCGTGACCCAGGTCCCCTCTGCGAATCCGCCTGCAACACTCTCCAGCTCCTGATCGTTCATTTTGTTCAAATCTGCCATTTTCTGTTTCCTCCTGTTAATCATACTTCTGAGCTGCTAACTGCATGATACCACAGTCTCTGTCACAAAAACATCACACATCTGTTAAACCTGCGCCGTCTCCTCCATGGTCATGAGCATCAGCGTAAGCTCAGCGGATTTCTGCAGCTCGTCCAAATCGCAGGTTTCGGCTGTAGTGTGGACATTTTCCATGGCGCAGGCGAGGACGACGCCGCACACGCCCGCGCTGTGAAAGCGATTATTGTCGCTGCCGCCAAAGGTATCCACAAGCTTTGCCTCTCCGCAGCCCAGCCGTTCAAGCGCCCGGTGAAGGCGCCGCAGGACCGGCGCGTCCTCCTTGACACGATAGGCGTGGATCTCCTCGGTGACTGTGAGTTCCGCTTTTCCGCCCAGCTTTCGGGCCTCGGCTTCAAAGCGGGCGCGGATTGTCTCCGCCGCGGCCAGCGCCCTTTCATGGCGCATGCTGCGTATCTCGCCGTGAATCCGGACCTCGGCGGGGACGACATTTTTCCCGCTGCCGCCGCTGATCGTGCCGAAATTGACGGTAGTGTCCGCCTCCACACGGCCCGTGTCCAGCGCGGCAAGAGCGCGCGCCGCGGCAGTCAGGGCATTGATGCCCGCCTCCGGCTCAAAGCCCGCGTGGGCAGCCCTGCCATAAACCAGGATGTCCAGGGACAGGATGCTCGGCGCGGCGACGGCCACCGTCCCGATCTTGCCGGTGAGGTCGAGCACATAGGCATCCCTCGCCGTGACGACGCCGAAATCAAAGGCGGCGCTGCCGTGGCAGTAGAGCTCCTCTTTTACGGTGAAGAGCACTTCAATCCGGGGATGTGCAAGCTTTTTGTCCCGAATGACCGTCAGTGCCTCCAGGATCGCGCTCAGGCCCGCCGCGTCATCCGCGCCGAGAACAGTGGTGCCGTCGGAGTGAAAGATGCCGTCCGGGTACAGGATGGCACGCTTTCCCCTGCCGGGACTGACCGTGTCCATATGGGCACAGAAGAGTACGCTCTCCCCTGCCCGCGTTGCTTTCAGGACGGCGAAGAGGTTGCCCGCAGCGTCCTGTGTAACCATAAGGCCCAGCGCACAGAGCTTTTCCCGGAGATATGCCGCAATCGCAGCTTCCGAGCCGGATTCCGCGTCAAAGTGTACAAGGCTTTGAAAGCTTTCCCGGATGCGCTGCCTGTCTGTCAGTGTCTGAGGGTGAATCATGGCGTGATAACCCCGCCCTGCTCCGAATGCAGGACGATCGTCCCGCATGAGCGCTTGCTGATACGCCGAAGTCTTGAAATGGAGTCAAGCATTGTTTTCACCACCGGATTTATAAAAAACGGAAGACCCGTCACAAGTCCTCCGCTCACGATCTGTGTATTCGCGTCCCGCTGTCTTTTTTATACAGCACAAGGCATTTTTTGTCAAGTATTTTGCATGCGCAGAGCCCGCCCCCGGCCTGTGCCGAAAGCGGGCTCATGATGCTTATTTCACCACTTTGTGTGTCAGAACTTCACCGGTATAGGCATCGATCTCATAGCTGAATCTGCGAGTGGCTGTCTTGAACTCCAAAACATAGACGGCAGCATCCGCGTCCCAGCGCAGCTCTGCCTCCGTGCGGATCACCTCTGCCGGCTTCACGGCGGCATGCTTGAAGGCGATCTCTTTTGCCTCGTCTTCACTGATGAGTGCAGGCGCTTCTGACGCTGCCGCATCTGCAGGTGCGGGCTCGACGGGTGCAGCCGTGGACACAGGCTCCTCAATGACTGCGGTTTCGGCTTTATCATTTCCGGCGAAATCAGCGGCAAAGGTCGCCGTATCGGAGAAGCTGTAGCCGGACACCTTCCAGCCCGCGATCTCACCGTCCAGAGCGCCGATCACATAGTCATAGCTGTTCTCGCCGGACTTGAAGCTGACCTCGTACACACTCTCGCCATCTTCGTCCTTGGTACGATAGACGCCGCCTATCTCAGCGTCAGCCTCCTCGATCCCAGCATGACGCAGGGCGATCTCGAGCGCGGCGCCGACACCGATGAACTTCTTCTCCGGCTCCTCGGTGCTTCGGATCACAGGGGCTTCCGTCATAGCGGCAGCAGGCGCGAGCGTCTCCACGGGGACAGGCGTTGCGGTAGGCTCAGGCGTCAGCTCAGGTGCGGCCGCGGCGGCTGGTTCCGGCTCAGCGGTGGGTTCCGGCTCCGCAGTGGGCTCAGGCTCCGCAGCAGGCTCAGGCTCCGCAGTGGACTCAGGTTCGGCGGCGGGCTCTGGCTCCGCTACGGGCTCAGGCTCTGCGGTGGGCTCGGGTGTCACGGCAGCGGCAATGTCGTCAGGCGTGCGCGGCGTCGTGGAGCCGGGGATATAGGACTCCAGCATGGGGTAAACGCGGTCCCGAAATTCCGTCGGCAGCGGCAGGGTGTTGATCTTCAGGCCCAGCACGATGCCCCCGGCAAAGGCGGCCAGGATCAGCAGGAACCACAGCCACCACAGGGAGCGTTTTTTCTTGCGCGGCTTTTCACCGCTGACAACCGTGTTTTCTTCGTTCATGATTTACTCCTCTCTGCATCAAAGCCGATGCTTCACTGCATTATATCCGATGGTTCGTTCGAGTATTGCCGAAAATAGGCTCTTGCCTCGTCGGCGTCCCGATGGATCTGAAGGGACAGCTCCTCATAATCGTCAAATTTTATCTCGTCCCGGAGGTGTTTATAAAACTCCACGCGCACCTGGCGCCCGTAGAGATTGCCGGAAAACTCGAGCAGATGGCTCTCCACATTCACGCGCGTCCCGTCGCTGACCGTGGGGCGCACGCCGATGTTCGCCACCGCGATGTGGGAGCTGCCGTCCTCGAGAAACACCCGGGCGGCGTATACCCCGTGGCGCGGCACAATGACCCCGTCGGGGAAATCCATGTTGATGGTCGGCGCGCCCAGCTTCGTGCCGAGATGATAGCCGGAGTGCACCGTGTCCTGGAGCGTGTGCGGATGGCCGAGATAGCGGGCCGCCTGCTCCATATCCCCGTCGGCGATGAGCGTGCGGATATAAGTAGAGCTCACGACCCTGCCGTCAAGGGTGACAGCCTGGATGATGTCGCAGCCGATCCCCCTCTGCTCGCAGTAGCTCTTGAGCTTTTCCGCCGTACCCTCACCCCGGTAACCGAAGCAGAAGTCATGCCCCACCACGATCCAGGCAAGGCCCAGCTCTCCGATGATGGTATCGGCGAAATCCTTCCAGGGCATGTGCATCATGCGCCGGTTGAAATGGATGAAGACCACATCGTCGATGCCGTAGCAGCGGCGGATGATCTCCTCCCTGCCGAGAGCACTGTTGATGAGCGGGACATCCCGGCCGAATACCAGCTTGTCCGGGTGCACATCAAAGGAGAGGACCGAGGGGCGGATGCCGAGCTCCTTTGCCCGTTCCTTTGTCTTTTCCAGCAGCGCGCCGTGTCCGATATGAACGCCGTCAAAAAAGCCCAGCGCGATGGCGCGCCTGATGTCAGCCATAGCCGTTTATACCTCAAAAAAGTTTTTTATCGTTTTCATGGTGCCGTCCTCCGCCCTGCCGAGCATCAGAAAAGTGCCGGATTCGCCGTACACGCGGTAAACGCCGTCCGACAGCTCTGTCCGGTACTCCGTGCCGCAGCGGATGCGCTTCTCCTCCTCCGGGGAAGCCGTGCAGGCCATTTCCCGGGAAAAAAGCGTATCGACCGGGAGAAGGTGCTGTTCAATCTCTCCCACGTCCCGCAGGCGCTGTGCGTCACCAATGGTGATGGCATCCTCGACCCGGAAGGCGCCCGCCTCCGTGCGGCGCAGGGCACTCATGCAGCCGCCGCAGCCGAGGGCCAGGCCGATGTCGTGGCAGAGGGTGCGGATATAGGTCCCCTTGGAGCAGCGCACATCCAGAAGCCAGTCCTCCCCTTCCCGTCCCACGATGTTCAGCTCGTGGATCATGACCGGGCGCGGCGTGCGTTCCACCGTGCCGCCCTTGCGGGCAATGTCGTACAGTCTCTTTCCGCCGATCTGAATGGCGGAGTACATGGGCGGGAGCTGCTCGATCTCGCCGCGAAAGTGCTCAAGTGCCGTTTCAAGCTCAGAGCGCGTGACTGCGGCAGCTTTCTGTTCCAGGATGGTTCCGGTGGTGTCCTGAGTGTCGGTGGTGATGCCGAGGCGAAGGGCGGCACGGTATCGCTTGCTGTCGCTCTCGGCAAATTGGACAGCTCTGGTGGCTCTGCCGACGAAGACCACCAGCAGGCCCGTCGCCATGGGGTCCAGGGTGCCGGCGTGGCCGATGCGGCGCTCATGCAGGATGCCTTTGAGCTTGACCACCACGTCATTGCTTGTCCAGTCCGGCTCCTTGTCAATAAGCAGGATGCCGTTCATTTCCAGAACTCTTCCGTGACCCCGACCAGCAAGTCCCGCACATGCGCGGGGCTTCCCGGCACAGTACAGCCTGCCGCCATGGCGTGGCCGCCGCCGCCGAAAACCGCACAGATGTCGCTGCTGTTGACCTCCCGGAAGGAGCGGACGGAGACACGGCAGGTGCCGTCCTCCTTTTCGCGCACGGTGATGTTGACGCGGCTGCTCTCGCCCCTCCCCGCAAGGCCCGCCAGATCGTCCAGATCATCCTCGACCGCACCCGCTTCCCGCAGCATCTCGAGCGTCACGACCGCGACGGCAATGGTGCCGTGCCGGTAAAAACGGATGTTGTCATAGATCATGCTCTCAAGGCGCAGGCGCGCGGCCGATACCTTGCGGAAGAACACCGTGTTGACAGTCGTATTGTCAGCCCCGGCACGCAGAAGTTCCGCTGCAGCATTGAAAGCCGCGGCGTCGGTGTTTGCATACTGGAAGCAGCCCGTGTCGGTGGAGAGGCCGATGTAGAGAACGGTCGCCTCTTCTGGGGTCAGGTCTGCGTTTATCATCAGGATCAGCTCCATGACGATCTCGGCGCAGGATGCCCGCTCCCCCTGAACAAAGCTCTCCTTGGCAAAGTACGTGTTGGATGGGTGGTGGTCGATGCAGAGGTCTATCGTTCCTTCGAAGCCCAGGCAGAAGAGCTTTGCGTCCGCCACATCCACGGACACGAAATATTTGGGCTTGAAGCCCTCGGGTGCAAAATACTTTTCACAGTATGGGAGCAGCTTGCGGCCCATCTGGGGATTGGGATACATATATGCCCGGCGCCCCGCGCGTCTGAGGCCGCTGCACAGCGCGGCGGCGCAGGAGGCGGTGTCCCCGTCGGGATTTTTGTGCGTGACGATGAGGATGTCCTCATGGGTCAGCAGGCGCTTTGCGCAGTCCTTATAGTCCATCTTCTCCGTCCTCGTCCTGTTTGATGTCCAGGGAGTTGATGACCTCGTTGATATGCGCGCCGTATTCTATACTGTGATCCAGCTCAAACACCAGCTCCGGCGTATAGCGCAGATTCAGCACGCTCCCCAGCTCCCGGCGGAGCCAGCCGGAGGCCGACTTGATGCCGCGGCGGAATTCTTTCTCGTTCTGCAGTCCCATCACGGAAAGCCAGATCTTGCTGTAGCGCAGATCGCCCGTGGTCTCCACGCGCGTGACGCTGATCATGCCCTGCTGTACGCGAGGGTCTTTGATGTCCCGCAGCTTTGCCGAGACGACGCGCTGGATATCGTCATTGATTCTTGCGATTTTATTGGATGACATGTTGTATACTCCAAACCATGGGCACCGTAACGGATGCCCGGTGTATTGTAAAGATCAGGATATCAGCTCACAGGTAGAGTATATTATAGCATGTAATGATTCGTCCCGCAAGTGGGAAAGTCGGGCAAGTCGCGGGCTTTCTTCGTTCTTTACGGGATAGTATCTTGCAAAAAGCCCGCTTTGCAGCTAAACTGTCATCAGATGGGAGGGATCGCATGAACAAGCTGTATACAAAGGAAGGGCGCACACTGCCCGCTGTACCCTGGGAGCGCTATCCGAGACCCCAGATGGTGCGGGAGGACTGGCTTTGCCTTAACGGAGAATGGGAGTTTCTCTGCCGCGGCCGCAGCGGGACGATCCGCGTGCCCTTCTGTGCGGAGAGCCTGCTGTCCGATGTGGACACAGCGCCGGAGCCCGGGGAAGATTTCGTATATCGCCGTCGCTTTGCCGTGCCTGAGAGCTGGACCGGGAAGCGTATCCTTCTCCATTTCGGCGCGGTCATGCGTGAGGCGGAAGTAAATCTGAACGGGAAGGTCCTGTACCGTCATGACAACGGCTATCTCCCTTTCACTGTCGACCTCACGGACGCTTTGCAGGCGGGAGAAAACGAGCTCAATGTCCGCGTCATGAATGATCTGGACCCGCGCTGGCCCTGGGGCAAGCAGAGCAGGAAGCGCGGCGGCATGTGGTACACCCCCTGCTCCGGCATCTGGCAGAGCGTGTGGCTCGAGCCGGTGCCGCACGAGTATATTCAAGCCATGCATATTATGACCGGCGCCGACTGGGTCGAAATCTGCGCTGAGGGTGTACAGAACGGCGTGGTAGAGCTTTTGGGAGAAACTTATGCACTGATGAACGGGAAGGTGCACATCACGCTTTCCGACCCGCATCTGTGGAGTCCCGAGGACCCGCATCTCTACCGCTTCACGCTTGTCGCCGGTGAGGATCGCGCGGCATCCTATTTTGCGCTGCGTACACTGAGCGCAGAGAATGTGCTCGGCATTCCCCGCCTGTGTCTGAACGGAAAACCATACTTTTTCAACGCCCTCCTGGATCAGGGCTATTGGAGCGACGGTCTGTACACCCCCGCCGATCCCGGCGCGTACGAGCGGGACATCCTCGCCATGAAATCTCTCGGCTTCAACACCCTGCGCAAGCACATCAAAATCGAGCCCGAACAGTTTTACTATGACTGTGACCGCCTGGGCATGATCGTCTTTCAGGACATGGTCAACAACGGGCAGTACCGCTTTCTGCGCGATACCGCCCTGCCAACCGCACATATTCTTCGCCGCCGGGATCAGCGTCTAAACCCCGATCCCGAGACACGCCGTCACTTTCTGGAGGCGATGGAGGAAACTGTCAGGCACCTTCGGAACCACCCCTGTATCTGTCTCTGGACAATTTTCAACGAGGGCTGGGGTCAGTTCTGCGCCGATGATGCCTATGTCCGCCTCAAGGCGCTGGACCCGGACCGCTTCATTGACAGCAGCTCCGGGTGGTTCCACCAGAGCAAAAGCGACGTGGACAGCCTGCACATCTATTTCGGCAGGCTGCGTCTCGGCCGTCAGAATCTGCCCCAGCTTCTCAGCGAGTTCGGCGGCTATGTCTGGAAGCTCCCGGAGCACAGCTTTAACCCTGCCCGCACCTACGGCTACCGCATCTTCAAGACCCGCGAGGCGTATGTAAAGGCTCTCCGCGCGCTCTATCAGTCCCTGATCCCGCTGGCACGTCAGGGCCTGTGCGGCGCAGTATACACCCAGGTATCGGATGTGGAGGATGAGACCAACGGCCTGTATACCTTCGACCGCGCAGTTTTAAAACTGAAGCCCGGGGAGCTCCGGGACATTGCCGCGCAGCTTTCCGACGCAGTCAGATAAATGTGAACACCCTGCGGGCATGCCGCGGGGTGTTCACATTTACGGTCTTTCCTCAGACGCCGGCCGGAGCGTCAAACGCCGACTGTGACTGCTTGAGCTGTTTTTTGCGCTCGTACATGCGGCGGTCAGCCTGCTCGAAAACACGCTGCATGGAGTTGTGCTCATTGCGGACATATTCCGCCATACCGACCGCAATGGCGTCGCCGTCCCGGGTCAGATTTGCCTGCGCATGTTCATCAATCTGTTCAAGCAGCTCCTCGCGGTGTTCGTAATCCTCACCCCGCAGAATGACGACAAACTCATCCCCGCCGTAGCGGAACACGGGCGAATGGGCAAAGATCCTGCAGATGGCGGCGCAGGCCCTGCGTATGCAGGCATCGCCCGCCAGGTGCCCCTGCAGATCATTGATTCTTTTCAGATTGTTGATATCGCAGACCACGACGGCAAAGGGCGGACACTCCCCGCTGTTCATCTGCCTGTCCAGCAACTCCTCCCACTGGGTGAACGCGCGCTTGTTTTTGACGCCGGTCAGGGCGTCGGTAAGTCCCGTCTCGTGTGCGGTGCCGAATTTCTCCTTCCATTCCTTTGCCTTGGAGTTTGCGGCGTTATAGTTGTTGACCAGAATGACAACGGCAACGATGAACATGACAAAGGCGGTCATGGTGGAGCGGATGTTCGCGTTTTCGATGCGATCCTCCTGCTCGGAGACGAAGGCCTCCGCCTCGTCCTCCTGTATGCTCCCCTGCTCCACACGCTCTGTGTAATAGTCCTGGATGGACTGGATGGAATTCTCGGTGATGAGCTGGGTGTCGCGGCTCGTCCACATCATGCTGGTCAGCAGCATCAGCAGCAGGAGCACCACCCACACGATCACCGAATGGCCGTAGCGGGCCTCCGTATCCCGCATCAGCACCGCCCGGAAGGCAATCAGACCCAGGAGCGACCAGACCGCAAACAGCAGATAAGACTCCGGCTCCATGGCCTCATAGGCGATGAGCTTCGGCGCCAGCAGCAGAACAATAACGCTGATCATCAATGCCGCGCCAGCAGCGCCGGTCCATTTGGCGGTCCTGTCGCCGTTCTGGGAGGCGTGCACCCACACGGAATCCGAGAGCAGACCGTAAATGATCGCGGCGCCGAGGGTCGTCACATCCACGATCCAGCCGATGGCGGTGCGCCCGAGAAACGGGATCACGCAGGAAAGCAGGACCGTCACAAGGATGGCATAGCCGGGAATGCCGTATTTGTTCAGCTTTCCGAGCCTGCCGACCCATTCATGCTCCCTGCCGAAGGAGAAGAGCAGGCGGCTGATGGCGGTGAGATTGCCGATAATGCTGGTGATGATCACCGCGAGCAGAGACAGGATCATGAGCGTGATCCCGGCCGGGCCCATATAGTGCTCGGCCGCGTAAAACGCCGGGATGGCCTTGATGCCCTCGAGATTGTCCATGTCGCGGATATAGGCAATCCAGCTTTCATACTCGGGCGGGTAGGCGCTTACGGAGAGGATCGACATGAGCACATACACAAGCGTGGTCATGACCACGGAGCAGAGCATCACGCCGCGAATCTTTTTGAGGGGGAAGGCGTATTCCTCGGAAAAATGGGCCACATTCTCAAAGCCGATGAACGCCCAGGGGGAGATGACCGCGATGCGCACAATCTGCCCCAGAGCCGAACGGTCCGGCAGATAGCCCGGCTCGTAGCTGTAGCCGCTTGCGCCGTGGCGAAGGCAGGCGACCACGGCGGTCACAATCAGGCCGCCGACAAAGAAGATGGCCAGCACGATCATGATCAGCTGCGGAATGCGCTTGCTTCTTGCGCACAGCAGGCCCACCAGGCATACAGCCGCAATGGACAGCAGCGCCTCGCCCAGGTAGACCCTGTAGCCGAAGACGACATAGCTGAAGCCGAACTGGAACATCGTGCCGAAAAAGCGCTGGGCAAAAAGCGGCAGAGACGTGATGTTGGCCCACAGTACCGCAAGATAAGTCAGCAGCAGGAACCACGCGATCAGAAAGCCGATATCATGGCCGCGCACCTGACCGCCCCAGGCATAGATACCGCCGGCGCCCGGGGCGCGCTCAAGCATATAGCACAGGTTGTGGTTGATGATCAGGATGACAGCCAAGCCCAGCACGAGGCCGAGAATTGTACCGAGTATACCCGCCTGAAACAGGTAGGTATTGCACGTCACGACGAAGGAGCCCCAGCCGATGCTGGTCCCGATCGAGAACGCCCATACGCCCGCGCGGCTGAAATACGGGCTCAGTCTGTTATCCTTTATGTTTTGATTGCTGTCCATTGGCTTGAACGACCTTTCTTCCCGGGAATGCGCTTCAAGGACCTTTTGTCATGATACGCCTGTTTACTCAGGTCTGACGCCGATGACGATATGGTGGTCATCGCTGTTGCGTGTGCGGATTGACTGGAGCAGATAGTTTTTCTGGCTGCCGCCTCTCATCACACGGAAGGACAGAGAGATCGTCTCGTCCGAGCCTGCGCACCTTTGCAGTCTCCCGCGGCTGAGCTCGACCTCGAGACCGGGCAGATCCTCGGCATGCACATCGCCGAAGAGCTTTTTCCGGATGTCGCCGCAGAAGTCCGTACCGCCGGGGCGGATCTCCAGCTCGCCCTCGGCCCCGTTATAAAACTCCAGATAGTAGTCACTCGTGACATCCACATAGAAAATGCTCTCGAAATCGCTGGTGAGCGCCTTGGAAATGCTTATACCGCTCTTTTTGGCGGCAGACTTCGGGACGGAGACCTTGCCGCGCTCGAGAAGGAAGCGGTCAAAGTCTTCGGGCGGGACGGGCTTTGAGAAATAATAGCCCTGCACCAGATCGCAGCCCATGGCCTTGAGCACCAGGTACTGCTCCTCGGGCTCCGCGCCCTCGACCACGACCGGGACGCACAGATAATCGGCGATGTCGATAATGAGCTCGATCATGCGCATGTCGCGGTTTTCGCCGAAGGCACTGCGGATAAAGCTCATATCCAGCTTCAAGGCGTCGATGGGCAGCTGTGACAGCATGCCGAGCGACGAATAGCCGGTGCCGAAGTCGTCCATCTCGATACGGAAGCCCATCC
>ODAI014282663.1_pt1 | contig 22578 bp, 8 predicted proteins | sample 1539321 | NCBI WGS metagenome assembly ODAI01 (sample SAMN02144231, study PRJEB22623) | gut metagenome | biome: sheep rumen | host: Ovis aries | place: New Zealand | reverse complement strand
AGTAGAAGCCGAAGAGCCTGCGGAGCAGAAGGATGAAGCGGAAGAGACAGAAGAGCCTGCGGCCAAGGCGGAAGAGGCCGAGGAGCCGGAGGAGTCTGAAGCCGCGCCTGTTAAAGAGCCTGAGGAAGCTTCTGTCGGCAAGTCTGCCGCACAGCAGGCGGCGACTGTCGAGGAGGCAGTTGAGAACGAAAAGGGAAAAGAGCCGAAGATGGCAGCCAAGCCCACGGAAGCGGATCTTGCGTCCGCGGGAACGATCTCGCTTGGAGAGTCCATCGACGTAAACTTGAGCCAGGGCTCTTTTGCGCTGTACAAGTTTGTGCCTGAGGAGGACTTTAAATATATTGCTGCAGCAAGATCCGAGGATGCCGGCGATTTAGAGGTGTTTATTTATAATGAGGATCTCAGCACTCCGGGATACTATGGTGGTAATAGTTCGGAGGGATATAATACATTTGAGACCATGCTGCGGGGCGGCACGACATATTATATCTATGTCGCTTATAATGACGATGTCGAAAACGCCAGTGTCAGTCTGAATGTTAAGAAAGGTCTTTACGTCAAATCAAATTCAGACGATATTACCTGCAAGTATGGCGAGGAAGTTGTATTGTCTGTGTCGGCCCAGGCGGACGAACCCATTACTTATCGCTGGTACTATAATGGCGAAGTGATCGGAACGGATAGTGAACTGCATTTCACACCTGAGAAAAGGACGGAGATCGAGTGTCAAGTTGAGGCCGGCGACGAGTATGAATTTGTGTATTTCACACTTACTGCGAATAGGTTTTCTGCATATGTTAATGCAACAAGAGATTATGATATGCCTGACGGCTGCTACTATATGAATGTACAGAAGGGCGATCCGGCCTATTTGTATGTTGACGTATCGGCGGAAGATGAATCCATGCTGACGATCCAGTGGTCGAAGAAGGATGGGGACGTTTACCGCGACATCGAAGGCGCGACAGAGCGCGACTATACAACAGAAGAGATCACAGAACGGGAAACTTATAAATGTGCGATCAGTGATGGCTACGGAAATGATGTTGAATTCTACATCGACGTGCGCATAGAGAACAACCTTGTCGTTTATGCCGGTGAGGAAGGGGGACAATACGCCAGCCTGTATCCTGAATACGGAGAGACGGTTCCGCTTAGTGTTTCTGTCAGTGCGGATGATTCATCCAACCTTTCCTATCAATGGGCTGTATGCAGCATATATGACGACATGGAGGGCGACATTGAAGGCGCGACATCGTCTTCTTATACAGTGGGACCGCTATATGAGCCCCAGAAATACAGATGCTATGTGACGGATGGTTATGGCAATAAGGAATTTGCCGAGTTCTATATTGATGTCACGGAACCGTATTTTGAGCTTTGGGCGGAAGACAGCTGGGTTACTGCGGATCCCTCTGATAATTACTGGCCTACTTTACAGGTTTATGCTGACACGGACAGTGGCGTTGACGGCGACGTAACCTATCAGTGGTATCGCAATGATCAGAAGATCGCCGGTGCCACAAGCAGCAGCTATGCACTTAAACCCGGTTCCAAAGCCGGTACTTACAGGTGCGAAGCGATCTACAAAAAAATCGCAGATTATGTAAATATCGATGTCACCATAGAAAATGGTCTCTGGGCAGATGCTGCCGACAGAACAACATACGAAGTGGAGAAGCCGGGAGACAGCGCTGTCCTTGAAGTGGAAGCCGGGGCGACCGACAAGACGAATATGAAATACGTCTGGAGGGATGGCGACGGCAATGTCATCAGCGGCGCGACCGGGACAAAATATACCGTTCCTTCCGTGACGGAGTACCAGCGGTATACCTGCACGGTGTATGACCGGTACGAGAATACAGAAACCGTATATTTCTATGTGACCGTCCAAAATGATCTCTATGCCTATCCGGAAGGAGGGGATAAGTATTCTTCTTATAAGGAAATCTCGGTCAGCCCCTATGAGTCCGTAACGCTGAAAGTCATCACGACGGCCAGGGATATGACAGGCCTGACATATACATGGCAGCTCCCGGATCAGCGTGACGAGGCAGAGGGCTCGGATACGCTCACGCTGGATTCTGTCGATCAGGGCGGAGAGTATCACTGCACGGTCACAGACCGGTATGGGAATACTTCCGGCTGCACGTTTGACGTTAGAATCAATAATCATTTCAGCGCATACGCACTGGAAAATGGTAAAAAGACGTCAAGCTGCACCGTGAAGGTTCCTTATGGTCAGACGGCTGAACTGGAAGTTTTCACAACAGCAGATATTACAGACGGAATTACCTATGACTGGCAGTATTATGAAAGCGACGACAAGGACATTAACGGAAAAACCTTTGTAACGGATCCGGTCGAATATTATACCAACTACACGTGCGAGGTGCGGGACAAATTCGGCAATTGTGAGCTGGTTTACTTCTATGTTTATGTTGATAACAAGCTCTCGGTATCGGCTGAAGGGTACGGGGAAAATGAGACCGTTTATATTTATGGAGACCCCGGCGATACGGTCGAACTCAAGGCCCAGGTTACCGCACTGGATATGGACTCTGTGAGGGTATTTTGGGAAGATAACTACTACGGCAGGTCAATAGAGGGAACCTATGATCCCTCGACCGGCAAGGCGTCCTGCACAGCTACGATCGACGGCGATAAAGTTTATCGCTGCAACGCTTCTGACGAATATGGCAACGATGTTTCATTGGAGTTCTATGTCAGGCAGGTGGACAACTTTATCGTCTATCCGGAAGGTGCTGATCTGGATGAGAACGGAAATTACAAGAAATTCGTTGATATCTATGCGACCCCGGGCCAGAAGCTGGATCTCCGCGTCATTGCATCCAATGAATCCGGATCTCTGGATTATTATTGGAGAACCAAAGAAGTATATCCGACCAGCTGGGGCGAATATGACTACGATTATGACTACATGGATGCACATGGGGACAGCGTCAGCATCACAGCAAATACATCCTGTGAATACCGATGCAGTGTGAGCGACAGAAACGATAACTACGAGTATGTTTACTTCTACATTCATATCGGCGGTGTAAGCGCATATCCCGTTGATCCTGCAACAGGTGCAGCAGCGGAAAACGGCCGCGTCGCGATTATTGCCGATCAGGGCGAGAAGGTCACGCTCAAAGTGAATGCGACCGCGACCGGAGACAGTAAACTCACCTACAAGTGGACGGAAGGACCTCTCAATGACAGCGGCTGGTGGCCTCTGGAGAAAGAGAATACAACCGATACACTGACGGTCACACCCGGCGAGTCCAGACGTTATCTGTGCGTGGTGACTGACCAGTACCAGAATCAGTCGCTCTGCTACTTCTACGTCAATGTGAACGGCATGAAGCTGTCCTCCAACCAGGGAACACCGGTGCTGGATGGCGATAACGAGTATACTCTCGATGTTTTGGCAGATCCCAAGGCGGAGCTGACTCTTCAGACGATCGTCACGGCGGCCAGCACGGATGGAATCAGCTACGAGTGGAAGAGTTACGAGTGGAGCGATGAGGTGCTGTCCACAAGTGACGCCTATACGTTCGTACCGGAGGAGTACAACGAAGAAAAAGTTATATGCAAAGTGACCGACGCAAGCGGTCAGAAAGCCTGGATCACTTATAACATCATAAAAGACAACCAGCTGGCAGTAACCCCTGTTGGCCCGGGCGGCCCGGAAGCAGGCAAGACAGCGATCACAATCAATGCGAAGAAGGGCGATTCCGTGAAACTCTCAGTCGTCGCCAGCGCGTCTGACATGGAAGAAGTACATTATGACTGGCGCGATCCGGCGAATCGGATCTGCGGAGGCTCGGAGTCGTGCACGATTAAAGTAACCGGAAACGGTACATACAGCTGCACTGTCTACGACAAGTATTATAATGAGAAGACTGTATACTTCCACATCGTTACCGGCGAGACTTCGCTGGCAAGTACACAGATCACCCTCGACCCGAATACCTATACCTATGACGGAACGGCCAAGAAACCCGCAGTCACGGTCAAGTACAACGGCAAGACACTGACGGCCGGCAAGGACTACACCGTAGTCAAATACGAAGACAATATCAACGCGGGCACAGCCTCTGTCATTATCAAGGGCATGGGCAACTATGCGGGCACAAGGCGTCTGACGTTTACGATCGCCAAGGCGAGCCAGCCTTCCATGAAGGCCACACTCTCCTCTGCCAAAATAGCGGTCGGCGCGACTTCCAAGATGACCGTCAGCGGTATCAAAGAATCCGCGAAACTGACTTACAGCTCCTCCAGTACGGCGATCGCCACTGTGAGCTCGACCGGAACTGTCACAGGCAAGAAAGTCGGAACAGCCAAGATCACTGTGAAGTCCGCAGCGACCAGCAACTATAAGGCAACGAGCAAGACTTTGACCGTCACCGTCCTTCCCGCCGCGACAGCCAAGTTCACCGCAACGGCGGCGTCCAACGGCAAGGGACTCAAGCTGACCTGGACAAAGGTGGCCGGAGCGACCAAGTACATCCTCTACCGCAACGGCAAGAAGATCAAGACACTCGGCAACGTAGCAACCTACACGGATCCCTACGCCAACACCAACGGCACCAAGTACACCTACAAGATCTACGCGCAGGGCTCCACAGGCATCAGCACGAAGTACAAATCGGTGGTCTACTACAAGCTCAACAGGCCTTCGATCACCAGCCTCACCAATCTCGCGACCAAGAAGATGAAAGTCCAGTGGGGCAAGAACAGCAAGGCTACAGGCTACATCGTACAGTACAGCCTTTCCAGCAGCTTCTCGAGCCCGAAGACCGTGACCATCAAGAAGAATTCACAGGTGGCCACCACGATCTCCAAGCTCACCAAGGGCAAGACCTACTATGTGAGAATTCGCACCTACAAGACCGTCAGCAAGGTCAACTACTACTCGGCCTGGAGCGCGTCGAAGAAGGTGAAGATCTCGAAGTAAGCGGATTTCGCTGACATTCTCCCAATCAAACAGGGCGTCGGCCGCGATTATGCGGCCGGCGCCTTTTTAAACTGCTTCCTGATATGATTACATTGTCGAATGCATAAAAATGAATATAAATGAATAAAGGCTGGGCTCATATATAACTTTTTGGAACCCTTCTTGTCAAAATAGCAAAAACCCGGGAATTAAAAATGAATAATTATGCATAAAAAGTGAATATTTATGCTTAATTATTCATTCGAAAAGCAAGGCGCATCGATTTTTTGACAAGAAGGGTTTCAAAATAGAACTATTGAAGGAATGGATTATTCATTTTCTATTCATTTTGTGGAATGGAGATTTTCTGCGACATTTCCGAATTAGCTGCGCGGCAGACTGTTATGCTGCCGGGAGCACGAGTTCCTGTCCTGCATAAATCAGGCGGGGATTGTCAATATTATCTTTGTTGCATTCGTAGATCTCGGGCCAGCGGCCGGCGTGCTCATAGAAATGAGGAAAGTCAGAACGACAGTGAGGATGGATAGATACTTGTTTTGATACATGATGTATGACCTCCATAATATGATGTACAAAGGATGCCCGCGGAGGGAATCTCAAGGAACAATCATTATAACATGATTTGCACGATTAAGCGGTCAAATAGCAGGGAGACGGTTGCATTGAATGGATTGCGGCTGGAAAGGATCAGTCGGTTAAACTCAGCCAACGACTGTATTGACAAAAGGTTGTGCGCAATGTATTATATAGTTCTATTTGAGTAGCAGGTGAATGATTAAGAAGGATTTGAGATGTCTGAAAGGATATGGAACATACTTGTAGAGGGATTCGGCAAAATTATGCTGGCCAGTGTCCGCGTCACGATTCCTCTCACTATTTTGGGATTCAGTTTTGCCATGGTGATCGCCATGTTCATGGCCCTCGTGCAGTACGCCAAGGTGCCTGTGCTGCGGCAGCTTTCCAGAATCTACATTTGGATCTTCCGGGGAACGCCGCTTTTGGTGCAGCTGTTCCTCGCCTATTATGGATTTCCCAAGATCGGGATCGTGCTGGATTCCTTTGTCTGCGCGGTGATCGTGTTTTCGCTCAATGAGGGCGCCTACTGCGCCGAGACCATGCGCTCCGCGCTGGAAGCCGTGCCTGAAGGACAGATGGAGGCGGGCTACTGCGTCGGAATGAACTATTTGCAGATCATGTGGCACGTCGTGATCCCGCAGGCGCTGCGCACGGCCTTCCCGCCGCTGTCGAATTCGGTGATCGCCATGCTCAAGGACACGTCGCTCGTGGCGGAGATCACGGTCGCGGACATGTTCATGGCGGCGCAAAAAATCGTCGGCCGCACTTATGAGCCCCTTTGGCTCTACTGCGAGGTCGCGCTGATCTATCTGGCATTCTCGACGGTGCTGACGTTCGTGCAGCGATATTTTGAAAAGAAACTCAGCGCCTACAACAGCAGGACGACCGAGGCGGCGTCCGCGGAGTAATAGGAATGGAAATAAAGAAACTGATTAAATCTTTTGGCAGCAACAAGGTGCTGCACGGCATCGACCTGACCGTGAACAAGGGAGACGTCGTCGCGATCCTGGGGCCGAGCGGAAGCGGCAAAACGACGCTGCTCCGGTGCATCAACTTCCTGGAGCGGGCGGATTCCGGCACGATGGTGTTCGACGGACAGACCTACGACCTGGGGCATATGCGGCGCAGGGAGATCGCGCAGATCCGTCAAAAGACTGCTTTCGTCTTTCAGAATTACAACCTTTTCGCCAACAAGACCGCGATCGACAACGTGACGCTGGGACTGACCTCGGCGCGCGGGATGGAGAAGGAGAAGGCACGCAAAATCGGCATGGAGATGCTGGAGAAAGTCGGGCTCGCGGACCGCGCCGGATATTATCCGATCCAGCTCTCGGGCGGACAGCAGCAGAGGGTGGCGATCGCCAGGGCGCTGGCGGTGAACCCGGAGATTATCTATTTTGACGAGCCGACGTCCGCACTGGATCCCGAGCTGATCGGCGAGGTGCTCCAGGTCATGCGGAAGCTGGCGGAGGAGGGCATGACCATGCTGGTGGTCACCCATGAGATGAACTTCGCGCAGAACGTGTCCAACCGGGTCATCTTCATGGAGGACGGCGAGATCGTCGAGCAGGGGCCGTCGAAGGCCTTCTTCGAGAACCCGCGCGAGGAGCGCACCAAAGCATTTCTGAACAGTATACGCTCGCAGCATGACGCATAGAAACTGATGGCAGATTGCGGCACAAGCCGCGCAGAAAGATGCAGAGGCGGCACAAGCCGCGCAGTAAAAGGAGGACTAGTATGAAAAAGAGATGGATCGCAGCTCTTCTGGCAACCGTCATTGGCGCCGCCGCGCTGACCGGCTGCGGAGGCGGCTCAACAAGCAACAGCCAGGATCAGAGCGCGGAAGCTGCTGCTGAAGCTGAAGCGGGAGACGCCGGCGCAGAAGCCGAGGCGACCGAGGCCGGCGGCGAAGACCTTCTGGCCAAAATCCAGAAAGCCGGCAAGATCGTCATCGCCATGGAAGGCAACTGGGCGCCCTGGACCTATGAGGATGAGAACGGCAACCTGGTCGGTTTTGAAGTGGAGGTTTCCGGCGCTGTCGCCGAGAAGCTCGGCGTGACGCCCGAGTACGTGACGGGCGAGTGGGACGGACTGCTGGCCGGCGTGCAGGCGGGCCGCTATGATCTGATGGCCAACGGCGTCGGATACACAGAGGAGAGAGCGCAGGCTTACTATTACAGTGATTTTTACGCCTTCAACAGAACGGCGCTGGTCGTCCGCGGCGACAATGAGGAGATCAAGTCCATGGAAGATCTCGCCGGCAAGACGACCTGCAACTCCGCGAACAGCACCTATCAGCTGCTGGCTGAGAAGTACGGCGCCACCGTCAAAGACGTCGAGTCCCTGTCCGGCACGATCGACGAGCTGATGGCGGGCCGCGTGGACGCAACGCTCAACGCGGAAGTCTCCATCAACGACTACATGCGCGAGCAGCCTGACGCGGACATCAAGATCGTCGCCTTCGACGAGGACGTCGAGCAGGTCGGCATGATCATGCCGTACGGCGATTCCTCCGCAGCGCTTCGCGATGCCATCAATCAGGCGCTGGCAGAGCTGAGAGAGGAAGGCAAGCTGGCCGAGATCTCGACCAAATATTTCGGTATAGATATCACAACTAATAAATGATGAATGACTGATTGAGAGCAGTATGGGAGCTGCCGCACTTGGCGCAGGGATTGATTAGATTCCTGGGTGGTGCGGCAGTTCTTTTGTGTGATAGTTCCCAATTTTTCCCGTGGTTTTCTACGCCGCTGTGCGGTTTAGGTATCGTTCCGCAAATCTTCAAAAAAGTTCCCAATCAAATTTTCCCTTCCTCCTGAGTTGCGTCCAAAAAGGGAACAATCTTGGCCGGCCTGTCCAAAAACATGCATTTGACATCCGACTTCGAGTTACAATAAATATGCAATTGACCTTCAAACTCAAATAAATCTCAAATGACATTTTTTTGCATCAAAGGGTAAACGGGAGGACGAGTATGAGAAGAAATAAGCTGGCAGCGAAGGTGCTTTCGGTGCTTGTGGCTGTGTCTGCATGCTTTTCGGCGAATGGAGGTTCGCTGATGGCTTTGGCTGCGGAAAACGGGAAAGCAGCCGTTGCCGCAGAGAGCAGCAGTGCGGTGGAAGACGCGTCGAGTGAGGCCGGGACAGTAATTGACGATTCAACGACCGGCAATGCGGAGACGGGTGGTCACGGAGAAAGTGACCTATCAGACGATTCTATGGAGGAGTCGACCGAAGAACAAAGCCTTATAGACGATTCCACAGCCGGCCAGCCGTCCGGAGATTCGTCAACCGGCGGTCACACCAATGAAGAGGCCGCGGAAGGCAGGACAGGCGGCCAGGCTGCCGATGGACAGGCATCGAACGAAGGACAGACATCGAACGATGGACGGTCAGCAGACGAAGAACCGTTTACAGATGATGGCCAGTCAACAGAGGAAGGCCAGACAACAGGCGAAGACCAGGCGGCGCAAGGCGGATCCACCAAGGACGAAGCTTCCTTGAAGGACTCGTCTTCCCTGAAGGACCAGGCGGCCGCGGGCAAGACGTCCGAGGAGGAGCTTGCTCCCGCTATGGAGATCATCGACAGCGATGGTGTTTTTGCGGAGGGGAGAGAAGCCAAGGCCGGAGCCGGGGGATGGCCGGCGACGGCGGACGATGTCCTGGAGGCCCAGGTGATCGCGGCGGATGTAGACAGCGCTTCGGATGGGTGTGTTTTGGCAGGTGTGGCCGGGGAGTATATCACGGACCCGGAGGCGTCGATTGCCAGGATCAATGAGATCCGCTGGGAGGCCTGTCAGGAGGGCGTGCGCGATCCGAGGACGGGGCAGCCGTTGACGGAGGCAGACTATGTGCCGATCAAATGGTCGGGAGATTTGGAGTATATTGCGAGGATGCGCGCGGCGGAGAGCGCTTTTTCGATCGCGCATGCGCGGCTGAACGGGAAGTCTCACTGGGGGCTGGTGAGTCCGGCCGGCGTCCGGGCTTACGGGGAAGTGCTCGCGTGGAACTGGAGCAGCACGCAGACCGAGGGCATCGAGCAGTGGTATGAGGAGAAGGCGGACTGGGTCAACCAGACGGAGGGCGCAGTCACGGGCCACTATACGGCGATGATCAATCCCGGCAATATTTATGTGGGGCTGGGCACTTTTTGCTGTGCGGGAGCCAGATATTACAACACGACGGCCGGCGAGTTCACGACGGATTCCGGGCTGAGCGAGACGCCGATGGGAATGTCCGGCAAATGCGTGCAGATGCTCGATATTTCGAGCGATTATGTGCAGAGCGAGGGCCAGATCCTCGGGAAGCTGGTGGGAGCCAGGGGCACGTCCGGACAGTTCCTGCTGGGGACCAAGTTCAGCTTGAATGGGAGCCGCACGGTTTATTTTCCGGATGGTGTGAATTGGAGCTCTTCGGATCCGTCGATCGTGAAGGTTTCGGCGGACGGCACGTGGAATGCGGTCAAGAGCGGCACAGCTACTATTGAGGCGAGCGCGGCGGGCGGCGCAGTGACGGCGTCCGCGGAGTTTACGGTCAAGAGCATCGAGGACTGCGACATCGAGCTGGCGCAGACCACATATACATATGACGGCGAAGCCAAGAAGCCGGGCGTGACGGTTTCCTATCACGGAACGGCGCTCAAGGCCGGGACGGATTACACCGTGGCGTACGAGGACAACGTCGACGCGGGCACGGCGACCGTGACGATCACCGGCTCGGAGGAGTACGCGGGAAGCGTCGAGAAGACTTTTACGATCGAGAAAGCGGCGCAGACCATCCGCGTCAAGGACCTTACCATCGAATTCGACGCGTCGGCCCCCATTGAGATGGAGGGCGCGCAGGGCACGATCACGTACACGAGCCAAAATACAGACGCAGCCATTGTTTCGGAGGACGGCGTCGTGACCGGCACCGGAGCGGGCTCGGCCGTGATCACCGTCAAAGCAGACGGCGGCCGTAACTATAAACCTGCATCGGCGACGCTCAAAGTAACCGTGACGCAGGTCGACATCGAGGATTCGCCCAAAGTGACGATCCGGCTGTCGGAGACGGAATTCATTTACAACGGAAAAGAGCAGAAGCCGGAAGTCGAGGTTCTGTACGGCGACAGAAGGCTCGTGGACGGCGCCGAGTTTGAGACGAGCTTTTACGAGAGCACCGTGGTCGGCATCAAGACCATGAAGATCAAGGGCCTGGGCAACTTTACCGGATTCGTGGAAAAGACCTACGTCATCCACAAGAGCGGCCAGTCCATCACTGTGAAGGATTTGGACATCGAGTTCGGCGAAACGGCCCGGATCGAGATAAGCGGGGCGCAGGGACCGGTCACCTACACGAGCGAAAATCCTGCCGTCGCAGCGATCTCCAAGGACGGAACGGTGTCCGGAGAGGGAGCCGGCGAGACCAGGGTCACTATTTTGGCAGAGGGCGATGAGAACTATGAGCCCGAGACCGTCGAGATCACGGTCAAGGTCAGGCCCGTCAGCCTGGAGGACCCGGACCGCGCGGACATTGAGATCTCGGAGGACCGGTTCACGTACAACGGGAGAGAGCAGAAGCCGGAGATCAGGGTCGTGTGCGACGGCCGGGAGCTGGCGGAAGACGTCGACTATGCGCTGGACTGGGACGAGAGCGTCAACGCAGGCGCCAAAACAGTGCGGATCCAGGGCATCGGCAACTACGAGGGCCTTGTCGAGAGGGATTACACGATTGAGAAGGCGGAGCAGTTTGTGACGGCGTATCCCTGGAGGGATTGGGTCGGCATTTATACGACGATCGGGACCGAGGTGGACGGTTTTGGCAAGATCACGTTTAGTTCGAGCGATCCATCCATCGTCTCGGTGGACGAGTACGGATCGCTGGAGGGCTGCGGAGACGGAACCGTCACGATCACGGTGTCGGCCTCGGGCGACGAGAACCATCTGCCCGGGCAGACCACCTTCGAGGTGACCGGCAGGACCGTCTACGAAGTCGCGTCGGGGCCTTGCGGAGAGAGTGCGACATGGACGTATTTCAACAACGGCGATGTGATGATCAGCGGAAGCGGGATGGTCGAGCTGGTTGAAAACGATTCCGGCGAGTATCTCTGGGACAGGTATTATGTGGATGATCCTGTATGGCACTACGAGAGGGTGCGCAGAGTCGTCGTCATGGAGGGGATCACCGGCATCGGAAGTGAGGTTTTCTCCGTCCGGCAGAGCAACGGCGTGGGCAAAATGTCCGATTCGCCGGAGCAAGTGGAGCTGGCGGACTCGGTGACGACCATCAGCGACCGCGCATTTATGTACTGCACGAATCTGGAGAGGATCTGGATCGGATCCGGCCTCAAGACACTGGGCGCCTGTGCGTTCTCCTACTGCCCCTCGCTGTGGAAGATCGAGGTGGCCATGGACAACAAGAATTTTGTCAGCCGGGATGGCTCCCTGTTGTCCAGGGATGGGACCAAGCTGTACAAGGTGGCCAACGCCAAGCGGACCGAATATACGGTTCCGGACGGCGTCGTCAGGATCGGAGAGGACGCGCTGGGCGACCTGGAGGCGCTCAGGAAGCTGACGGTTCCCAAGTCGGTGACGACGTTCGAAGAATATGCGGTGGATGGGTGCAACTATATTGAGGATGTCTATTTTGGCGGAACCAAGTCCCGCTGGGACCATCTGACGATCGGGGAGTTCAACGATCCCCTGGCATCGGCCCAGATCCATTTCGCGGAGGTCGAGAAGCCGGTCGACGAGCTGACCGTGGCGCTGGACGGGACGTCCTTCGTCTACGACGGCGCGGAGAAGAAGCCGGCGGTGACTGTGATGGACGGCGAGACAGTGCTGGAAGAGGGCTTCCACTACACGGTTTCCTATGATCATAACGTGGACGCGGGGACGGCTTCCGTCGTGATCACCGGCCTCGTGGATTATGAGGGTGAGTGCGAGGAGCACTTCGAGATCACCCGCGCGCCGCAGACCTTCACCGCGAAGGCGGCGGCTTCGGCTGTGGCCGTCGGCAAGACTGTCAAGGTGACTGCCAGCGGCAATGACGGCGCGCTGAGCTACGAGCCATCCAGTACGGCGACCGCGACGGTCAGCGCTTCGGGCGTCGTGACCGCCAAAAAGGTCGGCACAGTCAAGATCACGGTGAAAGCAGCGGAGACCGCCAACTATGAGGCGGCGTCCAAGACCATCACTGTCAAAATAGTGCCCGCCGCGACAGCTTCTCTCACCGCCGCCAACCAGGCGACCGGCATCAAGCTGACGTGGAAAGCGGTCACCGGCGCCACCGGTTACAATGTGTACCGCGGCTCGACGCTGATCAAGACGATCACGAGCGGAAGCACGGTGACCTATACGGACGCCAAAGCAGGCACCAACGGAAGCAAGTATACTTTCAAAGTCGTGGCGGTGGCCAAGTCGATCGGCGACAGCACGCTGTCCAAGTCCGTGACAATGTACCGCGTCGCAAGGCCGACCCTGACGTCGCTGTCCAACACCGCGTCGAGGAAGATGACGGCCAAGTGGAGCAAAAACACCAAAGCCAGCGGCTATCTGATCCAGTACAGCCTCAAGAGCGATTTTTCCAGCGGCAACAAGATCATCACGATCAGCAAAAACTCGACCGTGAGCAGGGTGATCGGCAGCCTCACTAAAGGTAAGAAGTACTACGTGCGGGTGAGAAGCTTCAAGACCGTCAGCGGCAAGAAATACTACTCCGCGTGGAGCTCGTACAGGGCGACGACGATCAGGAAATAAGGTTCAAGAAATTCAACTTCGGAGGGAAAAGACAGTATGATGAAAAAGTGTTTCTTGTCAGTGCTGCTGGCGGCTTCCTTGAGCATCACGGGAATCACCCCTGCTTTTATGGCGGAGGCCGACGCGGCGTGGGCCTATGCATCGGAAACCGTTACGGCGGAATCAGGCAGCGGTGAACTGAATGAGGGCGACAACAAGCCTGATCTGAGCGAGCCCGTCGAGGAGGAAGAGCGTGTCATCCAAGGCGACAGCTTCGCACCGGCCATCGGCGAAACGTCTGTGGACGAGGAAGTAGGTCCGCAGACCGGCAAGGTGGTGCAGGGACCGCTCGCGACCAGGACCAAGGCGGCGGTCACGGTGCTGGATTCGCCGGGCGAAGGAATTGTGCCCTATCCGGTCAATAACCTGAGTGGTTACGATTACTGGAACACGACCGGTGATAACAATGTGTCCGGAATGGCGGCGACGGATGAAGGGTTCGTGCGGGTATATTTTGACTCGGACAATTCCAAAATCTACGTGGAGCGGCTGACGGATGATTTAATGATGATCAGCCGCAAGACGCTGGACAAGGAACTGGATTATTACGGCGGTTTTTATGCGACCAAAGATGCCTATTATCTGGTTTTTGGCAAAAAAAATGTGGAGGAGGACACGAATGCAGAGGTCGTGCGCCTTGTAAAATACGACAAGAACTGGAAAAGGATCTCGCAGGCTTCCATCAAGGGAGACAGTGAGTTCGCGCATGAGGTGAGCAGCCCCATGCACGCTGCGGGCGTGAGCATGACGGAGTGCGGCGGCACGCTTTATATTGCGATGGGACACGTCGGATATGTGGATCAGTCCATTGGCCAGGGACACCAGGGACTTCTTCTTATGGCGGTCGACCTGGCAACCATGAAGGGCCGGATCGCGGATGCGGACCTGTGGCACTCCTTCGGGCAGCGGCTGGCGGCCAAAGACGGGAACACCGTTTTCCTGGCGGAGGAGAGCGAAGGCAGCAGGGCTTCCGTGATCTCAAAGATGACTCCCGGCGACGAGGAAAATGCTGAGAAGTTTGCACTTTTGGGATATGGCGGCAGTAGAACTTCTGTGTGGTCCATACCGACCTGCGCCTCCGTGGAGGACATTGCCGTCTCTGCCAAAAACGTGATGACCCTCGGCACATCCATTGACCAGACAAAGTGGGGCGACGACTTCTACGGCGCGGTCTACAATGTTTATCTCACTGTGACGCCGACCGACAATTTCACCAAAGAGGCGTCGACCTTTAAGTGGGTGACGGACTATGATGAGCAGAATACCTGCACATGCCTGGCGCTCACGAAGATCAACGACAACCGGTTTATGATCAGCTGGAGGACCATCATGGATGAAGAATCCATTGCGGGAGATGAGGTCGACCAGCTCAGCAAATATGTTATGCACTATGTCTTTGTGGACGGAAACGGCAATGCGGTGACCAAGGAGTTCAAGGCGCCGGCGGCTGCTTCCAACTGCCATCCGGTCGTGAAGAACGGCAAAGCTGTCTTTTACTCGGCTAAGCCCGGGCAGGTGCAGTTCTGCGCGATCGACGCGGCGACCGGCGCAATGACCAAGCGCACCTATAAGGTGGCCGGCCCCAAAGCCTTCTGGGATTATAAGGACGGAGTTCTCACGGTCTTCGGAAGCGGATCCCTGTATCCCGACCTGATAACAAGCGCGTTTGACTCGATCCGGCTCACAGCTACGAAGGTCTGGATCAAGCCCGGCATCACCAGTATTCCCAAAGAATCCTTCATCTTCATGGATTCTCTGAAGACGGTCATGATCGCCAAAACAGTGAAAACCATCGGTGACAGAGCTTTTGGCTACAATGGTGCGATGACCAAAATATACATCCCCGAGAGTGTCACTAGCATAGGAGATGATATTACCGGCGCAGGATACTTCTGGTATGGCAGCGGTTCCTTTACGGATGCGGTGATTTACTGCAAGAGCGGATCGCCGATCCACAAGTATGCAGAGGAAAATGGCATAAAGACAAAGCTGGCCTCCCTGACACTGGGCGACCAGACAAAGGTCTATACCGGCGAGCCCGTCGCAGTAGGCGGGGCCAAAAAGAGCGTCATCTACGGCGGAATCGTCTATACCTGCTATCTGGACCAGAAGTGCACGATCAAGACGTCGGCCGAAAACGGAGCCGTGAAGGAGGGCGGAGCTCCCTCGCTGCCCGGAAGATACTGGGTCAAGGCGACCTCCAAGGAAGATCCCTATTTCTACCCGATGGAGACAGAGGCGGCGAGACTGACCGTGGTGCCCGCCGGCACGACCATCACGAAGCTGACGCCCGGCAGTAAGCGGTTCACCGTCAAGTGGACCAAGCAGCCGGTCCAGACGACAGGCTTCCAGATCCAGTACGCGACCGACAAAGACTTCACCAAGAACAAGAAGACTTTCGTCCTCAAAGGCGCAGACAAGTGCGGCAAGACGATCACCGGCCTCAAAGCCAAAACCAAGTACTGGGTGCGCATCAGGGCCTACAGAACGCTCAGCAACACGACTGTCTATTCGTCCTGGAGCAACGTGAAGGCGACGACGTTGAAGTGAGTTGAGGGGATTTGAGTTGAGGTAGAATGTGCCTCGGAGGTGTGGTGTGAGTGGATTGGAGCTCAGTGGACTTGAGCTCTGAGATAGAGTGACATATTTAAGGTGGAAGACCAGCGCTTTATGGGCTATGCTGTATGAGAATGAATCATACTTGCACATACAGAAGCCTGCGTTGGTCTTCCACCTTCTTTTTTTGCTTGAAAACTGCTTCAGATTACTTTTTCTGTACTGTGGCGCCTTGCGGTTGCCATAGGGAAGCATGTAAGGAACTGAAAGACAAGGCTAAAAACGATATTTCGTTGATGCATTGCGGATGAAATTTTTCTTTTTTCAACCCTTCTTGTTGAGTTAAATGACGCAAACTTAAATTTAAACGAAAAATCGTAAATAATACCGATCGCTTTGAACAAGGACAAACTACTCAGGTTTGATTAACATTGAGGTCAAATATGATGACGAGAGAAATAACTTGTGAACTCATCAGGGAGTGTCTGGAGCCGGGATCGACCGGTCTTTCGGAGGCGGACAGGCTTGCTGCGGTGAATTGGAGCGAGGTCTATGCCGAGATGAGAGCGCAGTCTATTGAAGCGCTGGCGCAGAGCTGGCTGTTGCAGCATGAGTTGCCCCAAAGTAAGCTTCCCGAAAGTGAGCTGTCCGAAAGTGAGCTGTCCGAAAGTGAGCTGTCTGAAAGTAAGCTGCCCGAAAGTGAGCTGTCCGAAAGTGAGCTGTCCGAAAATGAGCTTCCCGAAAGTGAGCTGCCCGAAAGTGAGCTGCGGATGAAGTGGCTGAGAGGGACTTTTTTGGAGCAGACGAAGTGGATCCGGGTGATGAATGGACAGGATCAGCTGTTGAAGCTTTTAGAGCAGGAGAAGATTGAGTGTGTGATCATTAAAGGCGCGGCAGCGGCGGTGGCGTATCCGAAGCCGGCTTTGCGGCGGGCTGGAGATGTGGACTTTCTTGTCAGGCAGGATGATTTTGAGAAGGCGGCGAAGGTGCTTGAGGAGAACGGCTATGTGCTGGAGCAAGGGAAGAATGAGAAGCACCATCACTATTGCTATGAGAAGGATGGGGTCAGCTTTGAGCTGCATCGGAGGCTTGGGATTGTGCGGGAAGAAAACCGCGAGCTGATTAAGGCGTTCGAGGACGGCATCACGAGGCGTGAGTTTAGGGAGATTGAGACGTTTCGTTTTCCTATTTTGCCAGTGGAGTTGAACGGGCTGTCGTTGATGTTTCATATTAATCAGCATATTCGGACAGGATTGGGGCTTAGGCAGATCCTGGATTGGATGCTGTATTTGCGGGAAAACCGGAATTTGGAGCAGCTGATGCCGTGGTTCCGGGAGACGGGCATGGAGAAGCTGGCGATGACGGTGACTGCGCTTTGCCAGGTATATTTTGGCCTGGAGGCGGGGATCGAGGAGCCGGAGCAGTACCCCTGCGCGGAGCTTATGGACTATGTCTGGGAGAAAGGGAACTTCGGATATAAGAGCGGAGAAGAGGGGAAGATCGCATCGATCTTCATGATTTTGACGAATCCGATGCAGTTTCTGCGGAGGCTGCAAAAGGGCGGACTCCTGCGGTGGAAGGCGGCGACGCGGCACGGATTTCTGCGGCCGTTTGCGTGGGTTTATCAGATCGGGTTCATATTGCATGAGCTGGCGGTCAACAGGATCACGCCGCGAAAGATGCTGGAGCAGAAGAAGGCCGGTGTGGAGCAGCGGGAGCTGATCCGGTCGCTGGGGTTGGAGGTTGATCGAGAGATTTGAGGCTGGAAGGATTTCTCTGGGGGCTTGGGACCGGTCATGGGACCGGGAAGATTTACCAGCCGATATTGGCTTATGGAAAATCGGCTGGTAAAGGAAAATTCCAAGGGGTCATGAGACCGGGAAGCCTTACCAGCCAAATCCGGTTTTCGAAGAATCTGCTGGTAAGAATTTCCTGAGGCTTGGTTCAGCCCCAGGAAGCCTTACCAGCCAATATCGGCATTCGACAAATCTGCTGGTAAAAATTTCCTGAGGCCTGGTTAAGCCCCGGGAAGCGTTACCAGCCAACTCCGGCTTTCGACGAATCGGCTGGTAAGAGGAGTTTCATGGGGACTTTCACCATCCACTTTGATATGGCATAATGATATAGATCCTAAACAGGGCCGGTGCCCCGCGCGCCGCAGGCTGCGGCGCGCCAGAAAAGCCTGCACCAGGCGCAGGCCGCGCAGGGCAAGGCCCTGCCCGCCGCACCCGTCCCGCTTCGCGCGGCACGGCGCGCCCAAGCTGCGCCCCAGGCAAAGCCCGCGCCCCAGGCAACACCCCGCCCAGCGGGGCGGCGTGCGCACCCCAATCCCACCCGAACCGGAGAAACGACAGACATGGCACAGGAAACCACGAAAAAGAAGAAATATCTGCACATCGAAGTGATGCGGATCGTCGCGATCTTTGCGGTGATCTTCAATCACACGTCGAAAGACGGCTTTTTGTTGTTTACGGAGAGGCCGCTTGGAAGCCCGACATACTGGATTTATCTGCTGTGCTCGATTTTCTGTAAGTTTGCGGTGCCGCTATTTTTTGCCATATCGGGGGCGATGATGCTGGGGAGGCCCGATGAGCCGCTGAAGAAGACGTGGTCGCAGAGGATTTTGAAGATTGCGGTGATTTTGGCGGTTTACTCGCTTGCATATTATGTGGCGGATGTCGTGAAGGCCGGCGGGAGCTTCTCGTTGAAGGCGTTCCTGATCGAGCTGTACTCGAAGAACGTCAAGGATCATTTGTGGTATTTGTACAATTATATCGCCTATTTGGCGGTGCTTCCGTTCCTGAAGTCGCTGGTCAAAGACCTGAAGGACAAGTATTTTTACTATATGATGGCCATTGTGGTGCTGTTTGACGGGATTTTGCCGTCGCTGGAGTATCTGCTGAGCCAGGGCGCCGTGTCGGTCAACAACAACATCCGGGTGACGTGGCTGATGAGCAACATCGTGCTGTTCCCGTGCCTGGGCTACTTCTTGCAGAACCGCCTGAGCCTGGAGCAGGTGCGCCGGCTCCTGCCGTGGGCCTGGCTGGCCAACGTGGCGGGCCTCGCGCTGTCCTGCTGCATGACCTTCTTCCAGATGCGGGCGGAAGGGCTCGCGACCAACGTCCAGGCCTACCACAAATGCTTTGACGAACTGAACTGCGCGGCCATCTTCCTGACCATCCGCTTCCTGTTCGAGGAGAGGCAGTTCCGCGAGCCGGCCCGGCGGCTGATCACCTCCCTGGGCAAATGCACCTTCGGCATCTACCTGTGGCACATATTCTACAAGAATATCGACTTCCTGGTCAAAATAGCGCCCAACCTGCGCGCCGTCGGCGTCAACGCCATGGTCGCGGCTTGGATCATGTGCCTGGCGGTCATGGCCGTATTCTATCTGGTCACGCTGCTCCAGTCCAAAATCCCCATCCTCAAGAAGCTGGTGGGATTCTGAACGCGGAGTACCCGGTTTCTGAGTTTATCACCCAATCGTCCATGAAACGCTACTAATGATAAAGTTTCTTAAATACAAGCAACGGAGGAGATAGCATGAAAAGGCACAGTATTGAGGCAATTCTTCTTTCATCCGTACTGGCGATTTCTTCTTGCATGCCGGTCGGCACACTGAGCGCGTTCGCGGCGGAAGCCGGGACAGCCGTGGAAGCCGGACAGGCGGTATCTGAAGAAGACGCAGAAGAGCTGACCGAAGATCCAGCAGCAGAAGCGGATGCAAACAGGGCAGCCCAGGCAGAGGCGGCGGACAATACAACCGACGCGCAGGATGCAGCAGCGGAAGCTGACGTACATGACGCGGCAACCGAGGACGCAGACGCGGCGGCCGATGACGCAGCTGAGCAGGACGCGGAAGCTGAGGATGCCATCACAGCCGACGCGACAGAAGCTGATGCGACAGCCACAACAGCGACAGACGCAGCAGCTGAAGCCGGGACAGAAGCAGAAGCCGAAGCCGCCACAACCCCGGAAGCCCCCGCTCAGGAAGCCCCCGCCCAGGAATCCCTCACCCAGGAATCCTCCAAGGAAACCGACCTCCCTGTCGTCTCCGGCGAAGTCGCCAGCGGCAGAGTCGAGCTGGACGAGAGCGACCTGCCGGAGGGCGTCGATGAGGATCCTATGGCGGCCTACATCGAGCGCGAGTTCGGCATCGAGGACGGCGACAGCGGCAAGTACCGCAAAAAGGAGGTCGGCAGCAAGCTGACCGGCGTCAACAGGGCGTTCTATGACTATATCGGCGGCGAGATCGTGAAGCTCGCGGCGGGTGAGCGCACGTCGACGATGTTCAAGATGCCGACGTCGAAGATCACTTCGGGAAAGACGTCGTGGAAGGCGTCGGAGCTTGGGGTGAGTGATATTTTGGTCGAGAATCCGCAGTATGATCCGGAGGATCCGTCGTCCAGCAAGTGGATCGTCAGTGAGAAGGCGGAGGAGGCCTTTTTGGATAAGGTGGGGCTCAGCAGCAGGGCGATCATTCTGGCGCTGATCACGGATTATCCTTATGAGCTGTTCTGGTTCAACAAGACGTATGGTTTTGACGGGCCCATCGTTCCGTACAATGCGCGGTATGACAAGGACCTCAAAGAGGACGTGATCGAGATCGACATAAGCGACGAGAAGATCATGGAGATCGATCTGAAGGTTTTGAAGGAATATGCGGCCGGCAACTATGAGGTCAAGGCCGACCTGATCAGCTCGGTCAAGGAGTCCGCGGCCAGGGCGAACAGTATTGTGACTAAGTATCAGGACGCCGCCGACTACGACAAGCTCCACGGCTACCTGGATGAGATCTGCAGTCTGGTCGAATACAACGAGACGGCGATGACGGATGAGGCCAATTACGGCGAGCCCAATATGAGCGGCAAGATGAAGGTTTATGGCAATCCCTGGCAGCTGGTGTGGGTTTTTGACGGAGATCCGTCCACCAACGTCGTGTGCGAGGGCTATTCCAAGGCCTTTCAGTACCTGTGCGACAAGACCGCCTTCAAGGACGACAGCATCTGCTGCACCTGCGTGACCGGAAAGTCCAGCGAGGACCACATGTGGAACCTCGTGACCATGGACGACGGCCTCAACTACGTGGTCGACGCCACCAACTGCGACGAGGGCACGATCGGCTACCCCGACAAGCTCTTCCTGGCGGGCGCCAAGGGCACTGTCAAGGACGGATATTTCTTCCGGCTGAGTTTTAACGGCGGGCATCAGCTCATTTACGACAAGGACGCCAAAGAGGCGTTTGCCGATGCCGACCTCGCGCTGGCCGACCACTATTACGGCAAAAAATCGATCGCCAACACCAAAATCGTATTCCGCGATATTGAACACGTCGTCTACGACGGCACCAACAAGACGCCCGCGCTCAAAGTGACCATGGACGGGCAGGAACTGGTCGAAGGCAGGGATTATGAGCTGACCTACGGCGAAAACAACATCGGTCCCGGCACCGACGCAGGCGCCGTCATGCTCAAGGGCATCGGCGACTACTCCAACAACTATCTGGTCACTTTCGACATCAAGAAGGAGCGGACTCTCGCGGTCAACCCCGCGGAGCTGACCGTCAGGGCGGGCGACTGGATCAGCTGGACAATGGACGCTCCCGAGGATAAGGACGGCATGCATGTCGTCCAGCTCACCGGCTTCCCGGATGATTTCTACGTCAAATCCAGCAAAACATCCGTCGCCAAAGTCAGCACCGAGGGGGACGAGAGCGGCTGGGTCCAGGCCGTGGGAGGTGGAAGCGCGGTGATCACGCTGACTGCCGGTGAGACGGAGGAATATTTTGGCAAGGAAGCCACCCTCAAGGTCAACGTCGTCAAAATAGACCAGAACCTGGTCATCAAGAACGGCGGCGACGAAGTCAAAAAGGGCGGGACCGTCACCGTCGCGCCCGGCAAGAGCCTCAAGCTGACCGTCTCCGGCGCCGGCGAAAAACTCACCGTCAAGAGCGCGGACACGTCCGTCGCCAAGGCGAGCGTCTCCGGCAGCACGATCACGGTCAAGGGCCTCAAATACGGCCAGGCGGCGCTCACTGTCACAGCGGCGGGCTCCGGCAGCCACAACGCGGGCAGCACCAACATCACGATCGTCGTCGGCGAGTCAACCACCAAGGTCAACATCTCCAATCTGGCCAAGGGCTTCAAGCTGGCCTGGACCAAAGTCGACAGCGCCGACAGCTACATCATCTACCGCTACGACGGCAAGAAGACCACGAAGATCAAGACCATCACAAGCGGCTCCACCGTCACCTACACGGTCACCGGCGCCGACGCCAACGGCACCAAGTACACCTATGCGGTCAAGGCCAGAAGGGACGGCGCCATCAGCCCGATCTTCAAGAAGAACGCCTCCTACCGCCTGTCCCGCCCGGCCCTCAAGTCCATCGTGAACGGCGCGGCCGGCAAGATGACCGTCCGCTGGGTCAAAAACGTCCAGGCCGACGGCTTCGAGATCCAGTACTCCCTGAAGAGCAGCTTCAGCGATGCCACCACCGTCAAGGTCCTCAAGGGAACCTCCTGCGGCAAGACCCTCAGCGGCGTCAAAAAAGGAAAGACCTACTACGTCCGCATCCGCAGCTACAAGATGAACGGCAAGGTCAAGAACAACTCCATGTGGAGCCCCTCCAAGACCATAAAGGTGACAAAGTAACGGACTTACCTCGTGAACTACCCACCGCCTACGCATAATCGCTTAGAGGCGGGGGCTT
>ODAI011135190.1_pt1 | contig 22589 bp, 28 predicted proteins | sample 1539321 | NCBI WGS metagenome assembly ODAI01 (sample SAMN02144231, study PRJEB22623) | gut metagenome | biome: sheep rumen | host: Ovis aries | place: New Zealand | reverse complement strand
TCATATTTATACATTATATCCACAAGGATTAGTATTTAAGATTAGTAGTTCATCAGCTTATAAAAACTTAAGCTTACATATCAAAATGAAAGGAACATTAGGATTTATTCATGAAAATTACATAAATCAATATTTACCAATTGCAATATTCAAACTTAATACAAATCAATAATAAAAAAAGGAGCTTTTATTAAGCTCCTTTTATTTTTTGATTATAAAAATCTCGGCAATATGTACATGTGGTTCCACAAATTTGATTCTCACATTCAAAATTTTTATCAAACCAATGGTCTAAGAACCCATCTAATTTATTATTTGGAATATTATCAATCAATTCTTGTTCATGTTCTGGTTTTCCATTATATATAGTCTCTAATGGTTTCCAAAGACCTAGAAGATTACCATTATATTTTTGATTCATATATGACTCTAATACTGATACTAAATAATCTGTTCCACCAGTCCTTCCAGATACTTTAAAATAATTAATTCCAATATTATTATAATACTTCAAATCTTCAGGACGAATCCAACGACTTCGTAACCATTGTTCTTGATTTCCATTACGACTTGACATACAATATTTCATTGGATAATTATTATATAACATTGACTCTTCTTTAGTCTTACATGTTGCATGACAAAGATAACATGAATCACGATATACACAATGAGTAGCATAATCAGATGAAGCATTATAACAAAACTCATTAGCTAACAATTCAAGAATCAATCCATTCTCATTACAATAATTTGCACAATTAATCAAGAAATCACGACTACGATTTTTAAGAATACTATTACAAAATTTATTTACACCTAATGTATCATGGAGATATTTCATTTGAGTTGGTGTATCAATATGTAATATACAACTTGCTTCTAATTCAATATCAGATACTTCACGAATAAACATTGCCATCATTGGATTTGCAAATGTTATTCTATATACACCAATATCTTCAAGCCATTTTACATAATCCTGAATTTCTTGTTTATGTTGTACCATGTTTGGTTTAGTCATATATGGTTGTATTGAATTTAACACAACATTAAAATAAATATTATTATCCAAACATAATCTTACATATTTCTCAAAATCTTTATCTGATATATTAGGTAATCTCCAATCAGGTCTAGCTGTCATTGGAGCAGAAGAACTTGGACTTGCAAAAAACTCTTTAATAACTGCTTGATTTTTGTATTTATCATTTAATTGAGATGCTTTATCAATTAATTCCCAATCAAAATTACAACCAACTTTAAATTGATTTATCATAAAAACAATAATAAATATATTTCATATTATAATATAGAAAATTATTGTTGATAATTTTCATTCAATTTATCTAAACAATCATAAATAATCTCTGCAAATCCACCATTTCCTCCTTCTCTTTCGGATATAAAATCACACATATCTAGAATACTATCCCATGCATTTGAAGTTGTACAAAACCTATTTGCAGTTAATCCAGCTTTTAGATCTGAAATCGAATCTCCAACAAAAACAACATAATATCCTTTATTTTGATATTCTTTAACTAATTCCTCTCTTTCTTCTGGAGAAGCAATTTGATATTCACATAATCCATTTTCTTTATAGTTATCAAGTCTAGCTTTAGTAATATTCCATCCATGACGATCATCAGATACAAATAAAAATTCCCATCCTAAATCATGTGCAGTCCTAATAGCTTCGGTGTCAAATGCACCATAGACTTTAGCGGTTTTACCATTATATGTATATATTGATTTACCATTTGTCAATATACCATCACAATCTGATATTATAATTTTCTTCATATTAAATATTTAGTTGAATTTTTAATTCATAAATTTATTCATTTAATTGTTGTTCTACAGATTTCTCATGAATAATATTAAAAATACTATTAATCAAATCAATATCTAAATTATATCGATTAGATCTTATTTTATTTTTGTTTAATATTTCTTCATATCGATTTTTCTGGAAAATAGATACATTATGTTCTTTCTTCCATTGCCCAACTTTATTGGTAATTTCAAATCTTTGTTTAATTAATGACATAATTTGATCATCAATCTCATCAATTTGTAATCGATATTCAATTAAACCATTACTTGTATTTTCTATTGGTATTTCTAAATTATCTAATATTTCTCTTAAAGTATTTGCGGTAATTTGTTGTTTAGAATCGGTCCATGCTTCTTTAGGATTATTGTGAACTTCAATCATAAGACCATCATAATTTAAATTCATCATTTTTTGTGAAATTTCTTTAATCAAAAAATCATGACCACCCATATGACTAGGATCTCCCAATAACAACAAATTCGGAAATTTATTCTTAATCTTAATCGGAATTGACCACATTGGTGCATTACGGTAATCAGCTAAATTTTGTGAAGAAAATCCACGATGAATAACCCCAACAACATTAACATTATATTTCAATAATCTTTCAATTGAACCTTCCCAAAGACTATAATCTGAATTAGATGGATTCTTGACATATACATCTATATTAGTATTTGATAATGATTTGGCTAAAATATCTATCAAGAATGGATTAACAGTTGTCCTTGCACCAATCCAAAGAAAATCTGGATTATATTTTAAAGAAATATCAACATGTTCTTTAGTTGCCACTTCCCAACCAATTTTAAATCCATACTGTTCACGAATCTCACACATCCACTTAATAGCAATTTCACCCAAACCTTCAAATGTACCAGGTTTTGTACGAGGTTTCCAAATACCAGCTCTAAACAAACAATTAATATTATTTTCCTTTAATCGTTTAGCAATCGTTTTTAATTGAATATCTGATTCAGCAGCACATGGTCCACAAATCAACATTTTATTAAATTCTTTCATAGTTTTTAATTTTTAATATAAGAAATAAAATCTTGTAAAATATCATTAGGAGTTGTATCAGACTTAATATAATTAATATAGTATTTATAGTTTGATGAAATTAATTTCTCTTCATATAAATCATTAATTCGTTCAAAATCTCTTTGATGATATTGAACCTCTTCATTTTCAAGATGTTTAATTCTATTTAAATACTCATTATAATTCAAGAATAGAATACAATAATTATAAATTTCTATATCATTTAATCGTTCCATATATTTAATAGTTGTATGTTCCCGATTAAATAATGAACTATATACTTCATCAGAAATAATCAATCTTGTCATTACTATATTATCATATTTCTTGAATAGTTCAATCAAATCATTAGTTTGTTTATCTATAAACTTATTTAACCAAACTAAAAAATTATCTTGTTCTTTATCATATTTAGGTAATCCTTCTAAATTATTAAAATAAATATAAGTATTTGATAGATTTTCTTTAGATAAGTCATTCATTAATGTATCTTTACCAGATCTATCAAATCCTTCAATTACATATAATTTTTTCATAATATACTATTCAAAATTTTTAATCCATGTCTATAAGCTATATTCGCTTTAAACACATCTTGAGATATATATTCAGCTAATGCCACCCAAATAATACCTACCATAATATAATATAGTTTTTGGTTTTCTTCAAATTCATAATGACGTAATTCTTGGGGTTCATCATACCAATCTTTTGTAAATCTTGAATTACCATTGTTAAAATCATCATATCCAGAAAGACAATACATGATTTTTGCATAATCATAAGATGCCGGACCGATAAGTTGTGTTTTACCAAAATACCCACGAGGGTCAATAAACTTAATATCATGGGTATTTTGATTATACATTACATTACTTCCATTTAAGTCTCCATGGGTAAATGAATAGTTATTTAGATTATTTTTACCAATTAATTCAATAATTCTATTAAATGCTTTATTTAATATTTCTTTAAGCTTATTCTCATCATAATTATATAAAATACCAGAAATATTATTGCACCGTTTAATAACTTTATCATAAAATTCTATATAAAAATCTTCATAAGCTTGTTGATAATCTACTTTAACCTGATTTAATTGATGAAGATTTTCAACAGCTTTAAGATATGATTTCATAAATATATTGAATTCTTCATCATTACATTGTTTGATGAATTCATATATATTTTGATAACCATCTAAATATTCCATCTTGATAAAATGATTTTCTTTATTAGTCTCATAAATTGTTGGAATATTATAATAATTATTATCTTTACAAGTATTATACCAATTGATTTCTCGTTCAATAAGATGATTATAATCTTTATTAATACATTGTTTTGTCAACATATTTGACTCAACAATCATCTTATTGAAAAATCTTGTATTAGTTTTCTTAATTTGTGGTTTATAATAATCTAGATAAATTTTCAAATCTCTAAATTCAATGATTTGTCCTTTATATTCATGAATTGTAAAATCATTTAAAAAATTATCTTTAATAATTTCTAAATAATCATAATTGTTTTTAACTTTGTAATTATTAAAAATTTTATCTAAGTTTTTACAATAATAAATTCCTGGTATATTACCATATTCAGATAATTGAATACTATCATTAGTTGCTTTGAATCTATATTTACCATCATAAGTAAAAATTACATTATTATCAGATATAGTCTGAATATAATTTTCAATATCTTCTATTCCAATTTTATCTAATATAAGATCTGACCAAACAAAAAGAATATTTTCTTTTGGTAATTCATTTATCAAATCGTATATTGTATTTGCACTACCATTATGATTATGACTCACCAATATATTAATATCTAATTGGTTTTTCTTAATATATTGTTTAGTCATTAATTCATATCTATCATTAATTATCAAATAGATATTATAGTTTTCAAATAATTTACAATCATATGATAATATAGATGAATCATTCAATGTTGGTAATAATATCTTTGGGAAAATACTCATTTCATTAAAACGAGTATTCTCTCCACCAGCTACGATAATAATATTCTTTAATTTATTCATTTGGTAAATTCTTTTAATAATTTGTCTACACCAAGCCTACGACCATTCTCTCCAGCTAAATGGTTATATTTATAATTATTTACAAGATAGTCATAAGATTCAAATATTTCAACTCCAAATTTATCTAAAACCATTTGCATAATATTTATAGATAAAGTTGGAACAATATTCTTTTCATCAAATTCATATATTTGATCTTTTGGAAACCTCTTACTTGGAATTATCAAATAATCATACAATCTACTATTCTCAAATTGGTTATTCAAGCAAAACCCAACCATAATACAATCTTTAATATGTTGATTTTTTAAAGCTCTTAATGTCTTTGCCAATTTGATAAGCTCTTCGGTATTTCCTGATTTAGAAATAAAAAATATAATTTGACCATCAACCATACCTAAATCACCATGCAAAGCGTGAACCGGATCTAATGCTTGAGATTTTAGTCCCATAGAAAGAAAAGTCTTGTTTAGTTTTTCACAAATATACCAGTTTTTACCTACTCCAGTAAATATAAAACCTTTATTCAAGATATCTGGATTATTAATAACTAATTGTTTGATTTTATTTAATTCTTGGTTGGAATCTAAGTCAAAAAACAAATCAAACATTTTTTGAATTTTATTTTCCATATATATATTAACTTAAAATATTTTTGAATTCATCTAAATTTTTACAAACAATACAATTTCCATATTTAAACTCATCAATAGCCGCATGACAAATAAATTCAGTGTCTTCAAAATATGGAATAATTACATTACAATAATCAATTATAGAATAAAAAATATCTCTATCTTTTGGTACTTCTATAAAATATTTATCTAAGAATAATTTCTTATATGAGTCATTATTTGCAAATTGATATATATCACAATTATTTGGATTTGTATAAAATACTTTAAAAGTATGATTTGAATTATAATCATTATATAGATAATCAACAATTTTTTGAGTTTGATATCCCATATCAGTTAATCTAAATGGTAAGAATATATTATTCTTGATATGGAATCCATTGATAAAATGAACAATATTCCAATCTATATAAGACTTGAAAAATGGAAGTTGTCTATCTATTAATGATTCAATTTGTATTAGATTACCACAAAAATGATAGTTATTATAATATTTAACTTGATCATTAGAAGCAACAATAACATTCTTAGCCACACTAAAAATAAATTTATCAATTTCTTTATATGGTTCAAGAAAATCTCTACTTTTATTATCAGTAGCACAAACCGGACACCAATAAATCAATTTATCTTGAATTCCAATATCATATGATCTTAAAAATAGATTATATGATACCATATTATATAACCTTAAAAATACATGTTGTGCTTCACAAATAATATAATTATATGAATTTATATCTATATTATTGGTTTTAAAAAAATCTATAATTTTATAACTAAACTCAATACTTCTTTCAACTTTTGCAGATTTAACTATTAATGGGCAAGATATTAAATTACAATTTTGTAAATAAGTTTTACAAATATTTTCAAGCCATTCTTTATCATTTCCAGATGGAGGAACCAATATATCTAATTTCTTATATTTGTTACAATGATAAAAAGTTGATAAAAATCTGTTAATATTTCCATCAGCTTTAAAATTCAAATTACCAGTTTGATAGTCAAAACAAGAATAAATTGGTATATATAATATTGATTTGTCTTCTAAGACTTTGTTTAATTTGTCATATTCAGTCATATAGTAAAGTTTGATATACTTATTTATAATATAGAAAATATGGTAATATGGTTTTAATTTATTTATAGTAAATCATCTCTATTAATATCATAATTTTATTTTTATATATAATATAAGGTTAAATAGATATTAATGAAAATTGAATATTTAAATATTAATGAATATACTTATAGAATAGAATATATACCTTATTCAGAATTTGGTTTATTAGAAGATAATCATAAGAATTTTGTCATGTTGAGAAATTTTCGATTAATCAATAATATTGCCACTGATGATAATATATATTTTATTGAACGAAATATTTTTGAAACCTACAAGAATAAATTAGCAACAAGTAATCCTAAAGATATTATTGATGAGATAGTATTTCCATCTAATAAAGATACTATGTATTATTCTCCATCTTATAATATTTTTAATGATACTTATATTGATGATGATATTATCAATGAATTAGCAGTATATGATATCTTAGAGAAAACAATTAACCCAGATGATAATACTTGTACATTTACTAGAGCTGATATTCCATGTGATTTAGTTAAAATATATCATCCAGTAACTAAAGTCAATCAAAACTTTATTATCCATATTGAAAACTTTATCAATAATATTCATTTTCATTATCTTTGCCAAACTAAACAATGGTACTATAATCAAAACAGTGAATCCGAATATTATAGTAGTGATACTGAATATAGATATAAAAACAATATATATTCTGAATATATCAAATGTTATATTCCAAGTATTGAAAAATTATTTGACAGACAATTGATAGGTAAAGATACTTATGACTATAAATTATATTTTAAAGAAGATTTAAATATAGTAGATACAATATCAGATAAGAATACAGATTTCTTGAATAAATCAATTATCAAATTAGATCGAAATAATAAAATTTCTACTGATGAGAATAGTATTGTCAACCAATATGTCCCAATTGCATTGTTTTGCCAACCTTGGGGAATAGAAGAATATGATGAAGATTATAATAACAATGGAGTATTTGAAAGAGAAGAAAAACTATTTAAGAAAGTATATTTCAAATATCGTTTGTCTATTGACAACAATTATATCACAACTCCTTTGAATGTATCATTATATCCATATAATAATCTTAATAAAACAACTTTAATATATACTTTATCTGATAATTATCTTCCTGGAACTTGTTCTTTTATTACTCAATATAATTTTACATTATCAGCTTTATGTGATTTTGATCATAATGGAATAATTTCAATTATTGGTCATTTTCATTATCCAGAAGAAGAATTTTTCAAAACTAATTATCCTAATCAATCATTATATGAAGCTTATTGTTTCTATCATCACATTATCGACCGAAAAATCTATACTAATGATCATTTAAAAGAGACTTATATTGAAGAATTATCCGAAATTAATAATATCTCTGATATCAGTGATGAGTCTATTTCTTATTTGGTTGAATCAGGTAAAGCTAAACCTGGATTATCTAAATTTGAATATATACAAAAACTTAAAGAGTCTAGATGGGAATTATTCTTAGAAGATTATATTGAAGAATATAAAGCATCAATTGATTTTTTTGGATTTAGAATTGAATTTGCTTCTGATAGAGATTTTAATCATCTATTCTATAGTGAGAATATCAATATTAATCAAATAGACAAAATTATAAATGAAGATGGTACTATTGATATTTTTAAGTCTTTAGGAGATGGTCATTTTTTCTTTAATATATATAAAATGTTTAATGATTGGGTAGAAATGCCTTCTATAGTGGTTTGTAGATTGATTTTTATAGACCGTTTTATAGGTATGGAAATCATGAGTAATGAAGTATACATATCTAAAGAAAAATTCAAATATATCTTACCACCAACAGATCTTTCTACAAAAAATAGATTAGATAACTTAGTAGAATTAAATCAAAAAATATTCAATAATTCAAATCCAATGATTGAGTTAAATTTAAATAATAAGACAAATAATGATACTTTTGAGAGCATTCTTGAAAATATTAATGATGAAAATATAAAATTACAATTAGAAGAATGGTATAAGAATTATACCCCATATAGTTTTATAAATAATATTAATTGTAGTATCACAAGAAATGAAGATTCAAGTGATATTAAATCTAATCAAATTATTAAAAATACACAAATTATATATAAGCCAATTTTCTTCAAGACAAATCAATTAAATAATATTACCATCAAATATATGCAAAATCAACATATTGGTATTGATTTGCATGAATATATGTCTAAAGTTGATTTGTTTATAATGACTTTAGATGGAAATACATATGATGAGATTGGTAGAAATGTGAATTATGTGATATTCAATATTCCAGCCGTTCAATTGACTAATCAATCTGGTACATTTGAGATTTACAATCAAGATCACGAATATATCACTTATGGAAATTGGTCAGTTATTAAATAAATGATAATTTTAAATTATATATGATGGATTTAGCTATTGATTCTCGAATATATCTTCAAGATAAATTGGATTTAGCATTACAGGAATTAGATATTTTATTTAATACTGAAAATACTGAATTGATTGGATATCCAAATTTTGGAACTAATTTTGAACAATTCTTATGGCAAATGAATCCAGTTGAAGATCAAATAAAAAGATATTTAGAAGAAAAAATACAAAATGAGACATTATTCTTAAGAGAATGTTATTATATGATTGAAGTTCATCAAGAAACAGAATTAACAAACGTAATATATGTTGTTGATATTAATATAAAACATGACAAGAATGATGCTGATGAAAGACAAAGAATATATAAACTTAAATAACATACATGAAATTATTTAAAACAATAGAAACCACATTTGAGAATTTTGATGAATCTGTCTATTCATTTTTATCAAAATCTTTTAATAATCTTGGATTACAATATACCAATACACAAATATTCGGAGTGATATTCAATGGTATCAAAGGTATAATGCAAAATATCATGTTTTATATTGAAGATGCCTTGACTGAACAAAATATTTTTACCGCAACCAGAAAAAAATCTATTTTCTCTCTTGCCAAAGTTTCCGGATTTGAACCAAACTATGGTGTAGCCGCAAGTGGATTGTTAATTGCTAAAATGCACATTAACAATAAGATAAACAAGACTAAACATACAATCTATGTGAAAAATCACTCATTAGTTGTCAATAAACTAACTGGTATTAAATATTCAATTGTTCTACCAACTGATTATTATATATTCAACTTAAATAATCCATTGATTGAATATCAATTCAAGATTTGTCAAGGTATATTTGTCAATTCTCGTTATGTTGCTACCGGAGAAGACTTAGAATCTATTCATATCTCAACAGTTATTCTCTTTGATAGAAATTATGTCAAAGTAACTGTTGATGGCGAGAAATATGATGAATATTCATGTTTGTATGACATGGGTGAAAATGATTGTGGATATGTGTTATCGATTGGTTATGATAATACTTTTGATATTACATTTGGTAATGGAATGTATGGTAAGAAACTTAAAGAAGGACAAGTTGTTGAAATTGAATATTTAACACATGATGGATTATCTGGTAATATTAAATCTAATGAAGAATCTGAATTTGTATTCTATGAATCAGGAACTGATATATTAGGAAATACTATTGACTTGAATGATTATCTTGATTTGAAGATCAACACATTTATTTCAGGTGGTAATAATGCAGATGATATTGAATTTATCAGAAATATGGTTGGTGCTAACTCTCGTTCATTAATCTATTCAAATATAGATAATATGAAGCTTTTCTTGAAGAGATTCTCATTTATCGGATATAATAACTGTTATACATCATTAAAATATAATAAGTTATTTATTATTGCTTTACAAAATATTGAGAATATATATCAAGATAAAGAGAAATACTATGAATTGAGTGATAAAGAAATGATGCTAAGTGAAGATCAAAAGAATATGATTATCTCAACATTAGGTAATTCAAATAAGACAATAGCCGGATTTAATGTTGAATTTATCGATCCAATCATTAGAAACTATTCAATCATTATATATATCAAGACTAATTCAGAGTACAAGAAGGAAAGTATTAAGTTGAATATTAATCAAATACTATTAGATTATTTTATTAATTTACATTATTCAGTAAAATTCATATCTAAATCAGAAATTATTAATTTAATATTAAATAATGATACTGAAAATCTAATTGATTCTATTGATTTGAATTTTGTATCAGAATATAATGAATTAGCTTATAAGAATAAAGAATATACAGAATATCTTACAGATTTAGATTTCTATAATGATAATAAGATTACAAATAAATATAATCAATATAATACCCCTGGATTAGATATATTTGGAAATATCTCATTGAACACTTTAGTTGAAATACCTAAATTATCAAAAAATATTAAATATTATCCAAATAAATCAGAGAACTCAAATACTTGTGTTCAACTTAAGCCAATTGAAATTTATTTTATTTAAACTATGACATTCTTAGACTTCATTCAAAAGCAAAAACAAATAAATGAATCATCTATTTCTATTAAAAACTTAGATCAATATATTGATGGGATTGATAAAATCTTATCTAAGCATATTGATGACTTATTAGTTCCATTAGTTGGATATGTTACTACTAAAACATCTAAAGAAGAATTTATTACAAAACAATTTTTAGTAATTTCACCTAAAGATAAAACCGGTCAAGTATTCCAAATCAATTGGAATAAATCATCTGATAGTGTCAATCCACATTCTATTGATTTCTTTAATAATATGGACATCTTATTCAATGGAAGTTCAAAGTCTAAATTGACCATCAATACCTTAGATAGTTCATTAGTATATTTTTTACCAATTATTTGGACCATTGTCAATACTAAAAATTATTCATTATCAGAAAAGGAAGCGATTGAAATAGGTCGTAGTATATTTAAAAAATCTGATATTAAAGAATCAAGATTCTATGTTGGTTCTTTACGATATCACATTTATGAGAATGAAGTAGATAATTATAAGCATAAAAAAGCTGAGGAACTTCAACAAGCATTGATGAATAGAAATAATTCTAAAGAAGATCAAGAAAGATTTCAAAATATAAGTAAAGAATTTAATGAGATTCTTAAAGCTATTAAAGGTGGAGCATCATCTGTCAAAGAAATTGAATTAGAATTATCTAAATCTAAATTAGTCACTGTTTCAAAAACTAAATCAGAGAAAACTGCTGAGACAAAACTACAAGAAGAATCTGAAGATCCAGAAATGGTTTTCAAGAAAATGGAAGGATATGTGAAGATGGTAATTAAAGGAATTAATCCATCAGTTATATTGTGTGGTGCTCCAGGTGTTGGTAAAACATTCAAAGTCAAGAAATTATTAAAAGAAAATGATTATATAGAAGGTCAAAACTTATTTACAATTAAAGGTAAATGTACCCCACGAAGATTATATTTAGCTCTATATGATTATAAAGATAAAGGAGATATATTAGTGATTGATGATGCAGATTCATTAGTAGGACCAAAAGCCCCAGAAGATTGTATTAATATCTTGAAAGGTGCATTAGATTCAACTAGTGAACCTGAAGGAAGACTTATATCATATGGTGTTGCCGGTAAAATAACTGATGATGATGGAAATGAATTACCAAAAAGATTCTATTATAATGGTTCAGTTATCATTATTACTAATTATAATGCAGGATCATTAGATACTGCTTTACGTGGAAGATCTTATATACAAGATATTCATTTTACAACAGAAGATGTATTAAAAATAATTAAAGGATTATTACCTGACTTAAATCCAGAAAAACTATCTATCAAAAATAAATTAAAAGCATATGATTATCTTTTAGAGTTGATTAAATCTAAAATGGATATTGAAGTATCAATTCGTACTTTCATAATTTGTGCAATGCTTTTTGAATCAATAGATGATGAAGAGTTAGCTAAGTCTATGATTAAAGAACAAATGAAATTACAAGCTGATAGAATTAAAAACAAATATTAAATTATGAAAAAATTAGATACATATATTTATGAAAAACTTGTTTTAGGTAAGAATATTATTCATAAATCACAAAATCCAATTTATCAAGAAGGTATTGAAATAATTAATCACACTAATTGCAAAGCATTATCTAAAATATATATGAATGCAATTATTGAAGCATTTTTATCAAGTCCACTTAAAAAGGATGTAGTTAAAATTGAAGTGATGGATGCAAAAACATTTTTCACGGAAAATGAAATTGGATCAAGTGAATATAAGGGTAATTATACTAATAAAAAATATCTATATAATTCAAATTATCCAGCAATTGTATTAACATTTCAGAGTTCTAAAATACCAAAATATGATACTTTGATGAAAAGAATGCCCTCTATATATATGCCATTAATTCTTTCTGATGATAAAGGATTATTCACAAAATATAATTCCTGGAATGTAACTGGTACACATGATGTTGAAAATGCATATATCAATCGGGTTCCTGTTGAAAGAAAATCTAAATTAATAATATATAAAATGGCTATGGTTTATGTCGTCAAACCAAATGCTACTAAAAAATTATTACCAGTTGAAGAATTTAAAAATAATTTGAAAAAATTCTATAAATTAGGTCCTGTTAAACAAAAAGAGTATCTATCGGATTTAGAAAAGGATTTTTATACAGATATTCGAAAAAATAAATATGGTGCATTAGAAATAGACAAAGAAAGAGAAAAAGAATGTGAAAAACATATGTCCGAAACATGGGAAGATAACTAATAATATTTTTTATTTTTATATATAAATACATATTAAATTATTATTAAATGAATGGAAATATGTAATTTAATTTTAATTTTACAAGAGTTAGAGAAAAAATATGGATCAAATATCCATGTTGCAAAAGTAAATAGAAATGGATATCTATCAACCATATTTAAAGACCAAATCATTTATAATAAGAAAGAAAATAAAATTGAAATATGAAAACAATGTCTGAAATAAATAAAGATTGTCAAATTAATGAATCTTTAGTTTATGATGAAATTATCCAAAAATTAAATGAAGCTAAAGAAAACAATTTACCTATTGATGAAGGAATTGTTGGTGCCATTGCCGGTGCTGCTGGTGGTTTAGTTTTTGGTCCTAAAGTCATGACAACAATATGCAATGTTTTGGGAATTGATCCTAAAGGTGCATTAGGAAGTCTAATGACTTCAAGATTAATTGTAACTGCCGCTGCAACAAAACTTGGATATCGATTATAATAAAATATAAACTTAAAAAATATTTATTATTATATATAGATAATTTTAAAATAATATAAATATAAATATACCAAATATATACATATGAGTGTAAATTTATTGAAAGACCTTGACTTTGCTACAAAATTAAATAGTACTGAAGCTATTACTGAAGCAGGTAAGGAAATACTAAAAACTTATAGAGCATACATGTATACTAATGCTCCTACATGTGGAATTGTAAATGGCTTTGTACTTGAAGCTTCTAAATGTAGTTTTGACACAGGTTTGAACAATATATTGGAATCTGTAAAAGAATATATTAATGAAAATAACATTAGTTGGAAATTAGCATCTGCATGTGAATCAATTGAAGCTAATAATAGTAAATATAACTATATTAACAAGATTGGTGTTGAACAAGTAAAGAAATTACTTGAAATGAATGAATCAGATGTTGTATCTTATATTAAAGCTGGTGTTTTGAAGAACATTCAATATATTCCTGAGTTTAGATCAGTTTGCAAAGAAGTTTACAAGACACAAATCACAGAGATGCAAGCTCCTAACTATACAGTAATGAATCCAATTAGTTATGTATATGTAAATGAGGACAAATCACAGTATTTCAATGTTCTTGGAAAGACATTTAAGATTGAAGATAATAAAATTGTTGAAAGTAATTGTGATGATAAGAAATTTGCAAGAATAAATTCATTATTAAGTAATGGATATCAATTAAGTGAAAATGGTGGTATCTTTATTGAATCACAAGGTGCCCATGGTGACAAATTACGCTTTGAAATTAATGAAAATGGTTTGACATTCACAAGAAAGGGTTTAGGTAAAGATATTAATGAAACATTTGAAAATCATATTAAGTTCCAAGAATATTGTAATACAATCTCTAAGATAATGAATATGAATGAGAAATTATCATTCATGAATTTAACCAGCTCAATTAGTGAAGTATTTGAAGCATTTGACAATATTGTTTCATTAGATAATGTAAAAGTATTGACAACTAACAACAACACTATTTGTGCAATTATTGAAGCTAAAGATAATGTCAATTTAACAGTTTATCGTAATATTAAACAAGGAAGTGGTAGTTATACTTATGATTATATGGTTGAAGCTTTGAATGAAGTTATCAAGTTGACTGGAATTGATTTGAAACCTATGTTTGAAGATCGTATCAATGAAGACATGAAGAAATTAGATCCACAAGCACAAGAAATCAAAGAACAATTAGAAGCTAACAAAGAAGCACAATATACAATTCGTAAGAAAAAGATTGCAATGCTTGCTGAACAATATAAGAATGACCCTATTAAGATTGCTCTTTTAAATAAAGTAGCCAAAGATTTAGCAATACTTGAAAGTAAATAATCAATTAAAATATTTTATAAATAAAAAGGTATCTATTTAAATAGGTACCTTTTATTTTTTTGTATCTTAAAAAATTATTTTTATATATAAATAATTAAACAAAATCTTATATATAATAGTATGAAGAAATTTTCAAATGAATATATTGATTATAGAGATCCAAAGGTGATTTCTGAAGTATTTAAAGTAGTTAATAAGAAACTTAAAGAAGAAAATAAGTTACTTCTAGAAAAGGAAAATCAAAATTCAGATAATTTGATTGTTGAAGAGAATGATGAAAATGATGAGAAGGATTTTTTCTTCAAGAATATTATTTTCTTTACAAATGATAGAGATTCTAAATCTAACAAAACATTGAAGAATTTAGAAGAAGCTATTAAAGGTAAAGGAGTAAAACTATATCCTTTTATTGCTGAAGAAATAGATTACAAAGCTACAGATAAAAAAATCAAGTTTCATGATAATGTCAATAAATATACTATTGATGTTCAATCAAATGTTGATACTATTGTAATCACTCGTTTAGGTGCCCAAGATTCTGAAGAGTGTATTGAACTTATTAAAGAACTTCAAGATTGGGGATTTTTTGTTCTTAATCCTATACAAGCTGCTCAACGTGCATCTAATAAATACACTTCAGCGGTATTGATGGAAAGATATAATATTCCACAACCTAAATTCACATTACTTTCAGCTAATGATATCGCTAAAGGAGAAGAGTCATTACAAAAGAAACTTAAATTGATTTATAAAGATGTAGGTGAAGATGAGAATGCTGACAAGAAAAAAGAATATGTCATTAAAATTCTTGATGGCCATGGTGGAACTGGTGTATTTATGGTGAACGGAAAAACTATTCTTTCTATTCTTCAAGCTATATTTGCAATAGATCCTGAACGTGAATTATTGTTACAAAAGAAAGAAGAAGCTGATGGTGGTGATATTCGTGTGCATGTATTGACTATGCGTACAGAACAAAAAATATTAGCTGCTATGAAACGTGTGAAGATTAGTGGAGATTTCCGTTCTAATGTTTCTTTAGGTGCAACCGCTGAATCAGTTGAATTAACTCCAGAACAAGAAGAGATTGCTTTGAAAGTAGCTAAGATATCTCGTATGCCATGGTGTGCTGTAGATATTATGCCTTTAGTACATGATAGTAATCCAGAGATAGGTGATAATGTAGTTCTTGAATATAATGCTTCACCTGGTACTGATGGTATTTCAGAAGTGATTGGTGATAATTTTATGGAAATACTATTAAATGAGATTAATGATATTAATCAATTAGTATTAGAGCCAAAAGCTATTGGATATCTAGAAAATGTGTATTTTACTTTATCAGATACCGATGAATCAGAAGTTGAGTTTGAAGCTAAGTTTGATACCGGTAATGGTGCTAAAGCATCTACTATTGGTTGTGAGAAAGTTGAGCAAAAAGGTCATAAAGTTTTTGCAACAATAGAAGGAAAAGAATATACTTTTAAATTGGTTGGACAATCAAATGCTATAGTTGGTCAAAATGTTGAAGAAAGAGTAACTGTAGAAATTCCATGTATAAGAATTGGTTCACGTAAATTATTAAATGCGGAATTTGCTTTAGTAGATAATCGTAATAAAAAACAAAAAGTACTTATTAATCGAGATGTAATGAGTAAGATGGGATATTTGATTAATCCAGGACAAAAACATATATTAGATGATAGTCTTCTATATGAATTCAACCAATTAGCAATAGAAAAATCTAAAAAAGCTACTGAAGAAAGAAATCATAAAGAAAACAAATCAAATGAAAAATCTTAAGACTTATTTAGAAGAATTATTTGCAACTCCAATGAATACTACCGGAATGGGAAATGTAAGTCCTCCAGGGATAAATGGAGAAGTTGGATCTGGTGATATTCTACAACCATTAGATATTGTTGATAAAAAAATCAAAAAATATAAAAAACTAAAAAAGAAAATGAGGATTAATTAATTAATCCTCATTTTCTTTATCAAATACTCTACGTGAAATTTCAAGTATAAAATATATCACAAGAAAAAGCAATGCAACATAAGTTATTGAATTTGCTTTATCTTGAAAAATAAATATAATATTATATATAAGACACATTACACATGCACCAAAAATCATATCGGAAAATGTTTTCATACTTTTTTATTTTTTAAATTTCACTAATATCTACACCTTCATATTCCTGCCAAGGATATCGATGTCCACATTTAATCCTAAATTTTTGCCAATAATACTTTAGCATATAAATTTGAGATTTATAATAGAAATATTTCCAAAGAGATTCACGATTATACCATTTGCGTAAAGATTTTCCTTTGTCAGTGAATTCCCAATATTCTGAATAAGGACGTTCCCAAACAGCACCAGTTTTTACATATTCTCGAAGCAAATTATGGGCAAAAAGATATTGAAGTTGCTCTGGGGTATAATGCTCTTTATATGCTTCCTTTATATTTCTCCAATCAACTCGAGATAAAATTGAATGTTCACCATTATATTCTTTTTCACTAAGAATATTTCTTTTAATCTCTTCATTAAAATAGTTACAGATATTCATAATTTTATTTATTTTCCACAAAAATTACTTTACCTTCCATAACACCATAAAGTGAACTTTCTTTGAATATTTTAGTCTTTGGAACATAGTCAGAATCCATAGGTTCAACTAAATACCAAAGATTACCATTACTCTTCCAAGTGGCTTCAACAAGTTTCTCACCCTTCTCAAGAGTAATAGTAGTGGTTCCACCTAATTCCTTAGTAATCATTTGTTCACAACTTGTCAAGCAAACTAATGAAATAATCGAAACTAAAATCTTTTTCATATTATTAATTTTTTAAAATTATGTACATAAAAAACACATCCATTATTGCAGCCCAAAGTCCAGTCATACCTGCGGCCTCATGTCCTTCAATAACATTAATTGCAGCATACCAAAGATAGCAATTTAATATGAACATTAAAATAATTAGTGTATACTTAAAAAATTTACTTAGCATAAATTATCTTTTACAAAATCTTTTTATTCTTCATTAATGATTTCAAAAAAGTCAACACCTGGAATAATAGCCAAACCTCCCCACGTTCCGTGAAGCTGATTCATACTATCAATATATTCAATAATTCCTTCACGACCTTCATATTCAATACCAGAAAGGTCATCACACATTTTAATGATACGAATTTTATCTCCAACTTTTGCTTTCATATTTAAACTAAATTTAAATATAATCTTCTTCTTGAAAATCTTTAATTACACTCTCAATATATTCATCATCATTAATAAAACGCTTGTTCTTTTTAATGGTAATGATAGCGTCAGTCAAATCTCCAAATGTATTAAGAGCATTGTTTTTCTTGTCCCAACGCCAATAATTTGCATTTTTTACTTTAGAATATTGCTTCAAAAGTAAATCTTCAATTTCACCAATTGTAAGGTCACGAATATCTTTTGCCATATTTTTAATTTATTTAAATGATATGATAATATAGTATTTGTGAATAATAAATTTAAACTATGTTTCAAAAATAATTATAAAATATGATGAAATATAATTAAAATTTCTTATTTTTAATAAATTAAATAATTAGATAATAAAAGTGCAAGGGTTTGTTTATTTACTTTGTGATGGTGAAAAATTCAAAATAGGAATGACTAAACAAAAAGATATAACCAAAAGAATTAAAGAATTACAAACAGGTAATCCAAATGAAATATGGGTTCGTTCATATTATCAAACTAACTACCCATTAAAAGTAGAACAAATGATGCATGCTAAATATAAGACATCAAATGTAAAAAATGAGTGGTTTGATTTAAATGCTTCACAAGTAATTAATTTTAAAGCTGTCTGTAATGAATGTGAACAAATTATTAATAGTCTTAAAGATAATCCATTCTTCATTAAAAAATAAATTGGAAGATTAATCAAAATCTTCCAATTCCATTTTCAAATCTATTTTATTTTTGAGACGATTTCTTTTATTTCTTATTTTCTTTGTATCATATTTATTTAAATAATTTGAACCTAAACTATGTGGTATATCAGTATGTTGTTTGATTGTATCAATATCAGATTTATTATACCACCAAGATGCTTTACAATTTTTAAGTCTTTTATTAAATTCCTTGATTTTAGATAAAATTCTTTCTTTTTTACTTCTCATAATTTTTATCATTTAATAATTTGATTGTACCTTCATTATTTATAATAAATGCTTGACTTGCATCTAACATAGCATAAAATTGTCCAATATAATAATCATATTGTGAGTCATTCGGAAAAGATATTGTATGGGCAAATATTTGATAGTATTTCTCATCAAATTCTTTAATATGATATATATGTTCCATATGTTCATGTATATCTGCCCATATCATTGAACCACTATTATTCCATCCACCTCTATATCTAGATACCATACTCGGAATACAACTATAAAATGGATCATCATAATTTTGAAGACATTTCTCAAATATTTCAAAATCCAAAGTTTGCCGAATTTGAGAGACTTTCAAAATCCATTGATATTTTTCATCTTTAGAAGGATCTATGTTACCTGGATTCCATCTTTGAATTTCAGATAAAGCTAAATCACTAATATCATGTAAGAATCCATTTGTATATCCAGCATGACTAAATAAGAAATTAATCCCATTTACTTCATGAATTTTAGATAATCTAAATTTTTGAAGATTGTTTATAAATAATTTTTCAATATCTCTAGAACGAGCTCTATCTAGTCGACAAGTATCTAAATTGACAAAATAATGCCAATCATGATTTCCAATCAACAGTTCTATACGATTATCTTTTTTTGCATAATCCAATATCTCTAAGAAATTCTCATAAGCATCTTTAGGTGTTATATCTTCATATCCGGTATATGGATCTAAATAATCTCCTAAGAAAATAATCACTAAATCAGGATATAAATCATATGGAAATTGATCTATAGCTGATTTCCAAAATGTCCTACCATGAACATCTGGAATAATTAATATTTTTGGATCTGTATTTATCATTATTTGAATTTATGTTCTATATTTTTATATATAGATTATTAATTAGAAAAAATTTAAAAAAGGAAGAAATCTTTATTTTAAGATTCTTCCTTTATTTACGTTTTAAATGAGTTTTAATTATTAAAATATATAATTTATCATTGAGATATTATTCCGCTCTCTGTGGGCGTCCTAGATATGCCTATAATAATTTTTTTAAGATATTTACATCAGTTCTTCAACCTTATCAATTAACTCTTTAGCTTTTTGAATTCTTTCTTTGATTTCTTTAACTGTATTATCCATTTGTTGTGTACCCCAAGAATATCCGGCTTTACTATCTTTAACTGCTTCAATATATTTAGCAACTAATCTAAGTAATCCATTCAATCCAGTATAATATCCTTTTTTATTATATCTAGTTGGTTCTACATATTTTTTCTCATCATAAACTAACTTAGATAACGATTGAACATCATAATAAATATCTAAATATTTAATTGGATTCTTAGCAACTTTGACAGTAATTTCCGTAATTTTATTAATTATTTCAGTAGTTTCTTCTAATAATTGATCATTAGATGCATTTTTAGCTTTATTTTGTGATATTATTTTTTTATATCTATCCTTATTGTCTTGAGCAATTTTAGATAATGAATATTTATCAAAATTAATCATTCCTTGTCGATTATTGTATCGATCTGTTTTAATTTTTGTTGAATCAAATTGAACTTTATCAATAACATAAACAATTTTATTTTGGAACAAATCAATTTTCTCTCGTTGGGTTAAATCTTTAAAATGTCTTCCATATCCACTTCCAAGTCTTCTACCAGCGGCTTGACCCCATAATGGTTTTAAAGTATATACTTGACCCCAAGTCAAGATCACATATTCAAATTGTTTAGTTTCCGGATCACGACTAAATATAATAGAATTTTTATCTCCTTTAATAACACTTCTAATAAGTTTCTCATTAGCAATCTTAGTTTTCTTCACATCCCATGATTGTGGTTCAATTTCTTGAATATCACTATCAGAAATCTTATCCCAAACTATGTGAGATTCACCAAAAACATTTTTGAATGTATGATTATAAATACTTTTATAAGAGTCTTTTTCTTTTTCTTTTTTCTCTTGATTTACTTGATCTATTAATTGTTTAGCTAATTCCTGTAATACTTTAGCATTTAAAGATTCAGTAATTATCTCATTATTAATTTTATCAAGCATCTCATCAATAAAACCTTCTTTAATATAATTAATTAAGTTATCCATATATTATTTTATTTCATATTTTTTATTTGATTTTCCACATCTAATTTAAATTTAAGAATTTTATCTTTGAAATATTCTTTAAATTTATTATTTTTCTCATATTGTAAGAATGGTTCATATTCATCTTGAGTATCTCCTTCAAAAGTATCATCTTCTAAAAATCTATCAATCAATAACATTAGATATTCAAAATCATCTTTTGCCCATTCATCTATCCAATCTTGAATAAGTTTATCCCAAGATTTATTTTCTTTATGTATAATATTTTTACCAATAACTAGTTTCTCAGTTATATAACTATCTAAGGTTTTCATTCTTTAGATTAATTCAAAATTATTTTTATTCTCTCCACCAATTTGGTTCATTTAATGATTTACATCCATTAAACATATTATCCATAATTTTAACTTTAGATACATCCCATTGATTTATATCTGAATTGAATTTTTCACAATGATAAAACATATTACTCATATATCTAACTTTAGACACATCCCATTTACTTAAATCCGAATTAAAGTTTTTACATCCATAAAACATACGAGATGTATTTTCAACATTTGAAACATTCCAATTACTTAAATCAGAATTGAAATTTTCACAACCTTCAAACATCCTACCCATTTCATCTATATTAGATACATCCCAATGACTTAAATCAGAATTAAATTTTTTACATAGATAAAACATACCATGCATATTTTTAACATTAGAGATATCCCATTTACTTAAGTCAAAATTAAAATTTAGACAACGGTAAAACATACTATCCATATCTTTAACATTTGAAACATCCCATAGATCAATTTTAATATTATATGGATCTAAACCATTAAATAACTCTGACATATCGGTTATTTGGCTAACATCTAAATCATTTAAGTTGGCATCTTTATCTTTATTTAAACGCTCTTCTAATATTGCTATAAGCTCATTTCTTGTTGAAACCATGATTTTCTTATGGATTATATTTTTACCAAT